>ERZ761609.58-NODE-58-length-171221-cov-51.494584_pt1 | contig 171221 bp, 136 predicted proteins | sample MGYA00511163_ERZ761609 | MGnify/ENA primary metagenome ERZ761609 (study PRJEB28899, sample SAMN02445070) | bioreactor sludge metagenome | biome: EBPR sludge | place: Australia: Brisbane, Thorneside Wastewater Treatment Plant | collected 2011-12-16 ... | reverse complement strand
CAATATACTTACTGACCACAAGCTTCCGTCATTTTTCACGGGTATAGTTCTGATATTTACAATTGTGTTTACTCCCCTTTCCATACATGTATTTTCGGGAATGGAGCATCTGCTTCACGCTGTTTTGACGCTGATGTTTATTAATACTGCTGCCGAGGAATATTCAGGCAGGGACAGATCGTTCACGTTTATTACGCCGGCAAAGCTGAAGCTTACGCTGTTAAGTTTTTTAATGATGACAGTCAGATACGAAAGTATATTTCCGATTTTTATCGCCGCAATTCTTTTTATTCTCAAAAAGGAAATAAGACTTGTTTTAGCTTTGACAGTATCCGCTGTTTCAGGCAGTTCGGTATTCGGGCTGATTTCCGTATATAACGGAAGATCATTTTTCCCTGACTCGGTAATGCTGAAGAATAATCTTTTTATGTCAGTCAGTGATCTGCTGAATGAAAACCCTCTGGAAAAGATTTTCATTTTTATTGACATGAATAAGAAATTCATATTTCTGTTTATTGTAACATGTATACTGCTGTTTATAATACTTAAAAAGAAAAAGGATTTCCGCAATTATATTTCATCGTCGCTGATAATACTTCTTTGCACATCATTGTTACAAAAGCTTTTTGTAACTTCCACTTTTTTCAGATATGACAGTTATCTGTTTATATCATTTATCTGCTTTGATGCGATTGCAGTTAATTACATTCTGAAGAGCGATCCTAGAATATACAATATGATTTTAAAACCGCTAAGCAGTAAACTTGCAGTGTTAGTGCTTTTACTCACAGCAGTTTATTTTTCTTACAAGAAATTATACATAGATAATACCGTAACCGCTATTAAAAACATTTATCAACAGCAGATACAGATGGCGGGATTTATTAATGAATATTATTCCGGAAGATCGATAGCTCTGAATGATATCGGCGCTGTAAATTTTTACGCAAATATCTACTGCACTGATCTGATTGGGCTAGGCAGCACTGAAATAGCAGATGCAAAGCTCGGAGGTTATTTCAACAAACAGTTTCTTTCCGGGCTAAGTAAAAAAAACAATGTCAGAATTGCAATAATATATGACGAATGGTTTGACCTGAAGAATTTAATACCTGATGAATGGAAGCCCGCAGGCAAATGGAAGATACAGGATAATTTTATATGCGGCAGTGATGAAGTAACATTCTATGCGACTTCTCCGGACGCTTACGCTGAGCTGATAAACGATCTTAGAAACTTTTCAGGCAGGCTTCCTGCTGATGTAATTCAGTCAGGCGATTATAAAAAATAATTTTCCGTAATTTTGAATATTCTATTTCTTACCGGAGAACTTAATTACACTGACGGTGTATCCAGTCATTTGTTTAATTTGATCTGCGGACTTTCTGAAAACAGGGATACCGGAATTCACCTGATATGCACCGGCGGTGAAGCAGCGGAAAAATTTAATCTGCCTTTTGTCAGTCTTACGATTAATAAAAATCTCAGTCATGAGTCCAGAAGTATTGTAAATTTTTCAAAAGCATATTTCGAAGTAAAAAAATATTGTCTGAAAAACGGAATCGACATAATACATTCTCATAATCACTATGCGGCAAACATTGCAGGCAGGGCTGCTGCCGCCGCTAAAACATGTACAGTACAGACTATTCACGGACTGATACCCGAAGGAGGCAGACTCAGACATTTTTATGCGGATAAATATATTTCCTTAAATAAAAAAATTACAGAGCATTTAATTTTAAACGGTATTTCCGAGAAAGATGATGTATTAGAAATCCGGCAGGGTATTCCTGAAGAAAATCTTTTCAGAAAAAAATTATTTCATGGTTATGGGACTGAAAATATTCCCGTGATCCTGTACGCTTCAAGATTAATAAAGGAAAAAAGCTGTGACTTATTTATAAAGGCAGCTTCAGAAGTAAGGAAAACTACAGGCAGAAAATTAAAATTTTATATCGCAGGAGCAGGTGAATTTGAAAGCGAACTTAAATCTCTTTCTGAAAAACTGAATTCAGGAATTGAGTTTCTGGGAAGTGTGAAAAATATTTTACCGGTAATGCGGAACGCTGACATTTTTGTGAGCACAACTGCAATGTCCTCAGAAGGATTTCCAATGACAGTTGCGGAAGCTGCATTCAGCGGCTGCCTGATTATATCTTCAAGGCAAAGCTGGCTTACGGAAGTATTTGATGAAAACAAAGACGGACATTGTTTCAAAGCAGGAGATCATACGGAACTTGCGGAAAAAATTTTACGCGCTCTTGAAAATGAAAAATGTTCACAGGAGATGTCTGAATCTTTTCAGAATAAAGCGGCTGATCTTTTCAATCTCAGCGGAATGATTAAAATACATACTGACCTTTACAAAAAATGTCCGGGAAAAAATTAAATATTACTGTACTGATGACCGTGTTTAACGGCGATAAATTTGTTGAACAGTCTGTAAAATGTATTCTAAATCAGACTTTAAGTGATTTTGAATTCTTGATAATTGATGACGGATCTGAAGATGACTCAGGGAAAATTATAAATTCCATTAAAGACAATAGGATAATTTATAAAAGGATTAAACATTCCGGACTTGCCGCAGCGCTGAATTACGGAATGAAGATTGCAAAGGGCGACTGGATTGCGAGAGCTGACGCTGATGATCTAAGTGTCGTCAGAAGACTTAAAGCGCAGACTGAATATCTTATTAAACATCCTAAGACGGACGTCCTAGGAAGTCATTCAGTTTATTTCGCGGATCCCGGGAAAATTTTATTTCAGCTCAGTCCTCCTTCAGGAGACAAAAAAATTAAAGAGTTTATGTATCTGCATAATCCGATAAATCATTCTTCAGTGATTTTCAGAAAGGAAAAAATTTTAAAAGAAGGTGGATATGATGAAAAATTCGGTGTGTACGAAGATTTTGAACTTTGGCTCAGAATGAAAAATAAATTAAGTTTTAATATTATTCCTGAATCATTAGTTTATACAAGACTCAGAAAGGATTCAATGACGTCAACGGGAAACCGGAGTAAAATTTATGAAACTCTTATGAATAATATCCTTGGAAACTTCACAGAGTCCGGAAAAAATCCTGCTGATAAAGCCGTAACTGAAAAACTTTTCTGGATTGAATATTTTTACGGAGACAAAAACAGAGCCAGAAATTATTACAGCAGCCCGAAGGATTTCAGACAGACACTTGCTTTTTACAATACATATTTACCAGAAAAATATTTTAATAAAATAACCGGTATGAGATTAAGGCAGCGGATTGAATCTTTTAATATGAACAGAAATAATTTTAATAAAGAACTGAATATGCTGCTAAACTTAAAATAAATCAATTTGTTTTTTACGACAGACACAGGTAAGTTTTTTATTTCGGCTTTTGTGATATTTGTTTTTTTCACAATATATCTCGCCATATCGGATTATTTCAGTATTGGATTACTGTCGGATGATTATCTGAACTTTATTTCAGCGCAGAACTCAACGCTGTTTCAGAAGTTTACAAGCTCCATTCAGAATTACAGCAACTTTCACCTCAGACCTTTCTGGTTTATCTCCATTGCTAACAGCATAAACATAAATGAAATGCTCGGATTTGCTAAAAATGATTTTCTTTTTTTCCGCATAGAGAATCTTTTTTATTACTATCTCTTAATGCTTCTTATTTCATTTTTGTTTTTCAGAATTTCAAAAAATTTAGTTTACTCCGTTATTCTCCTTCTTTTCTGCCTGATGTATCCGAATAACCTAAACGACATTTGCTGGACAGTTGGGAAAGTTGACATGCTCTGCGCTATATTTATGTTCGCAGCATTGTATACCGCTTATTCATATTGCGTAAAAAACAGTCAGTATAAAATCATGCTCTGTCTTTTGTTCTTTTTCTTTGCGCTGATGACGAAGGAAAGCTCGGTGATACTTCCTTTTATAACTCTTATTATAATATATATTTCTTTCGGGAGGGAAAAGCTACATGAAATTAAATATCTGATTTTTTTAGAATTCTTTTTGCTGATACTTTATTTTTCCTACAGAGTAATTATACTCGGTACACAGCCGACAGAAGTGGTAACGGCATATCAGAATCCGGGTATCTTATTTACTGTAGGAGTTGTGTTCAAAGCTTCGCTCTCTTTGCTTGTACCTTTTGATTATCTGTCTGTTCAGGATAATCTTGACACGCTCAACAGAAATTTTCTGATATATCTGCTTGTATCATTTGCATTTCTCGTAACTCTTCTGTTCATTTTAACGGTAACGAAAAGCATCGGAAAATTCTTTCTGATCTGTCTGATATTTCTGAGCGCAATTTTTCCCAATCTTATTGCCGGCTATTTCAGACCGCAGCTCATTCTTATTCCGTTTGTGCTTACTGTATTTACAACAGCTCTCGTTTTATACAGACTTAAATATTATTATAAGTTTTTTCTGATCACAATACTTGCGCTTCTTATAAACTGGGGAGTACTCGGCTATAAGCTTGTCAGGAACTGGAATTATTCCTACACAGTGGCTCAGAAAGTTTATGAAGAATTCAAAGTTCTTGAACTTGACGAAACAAAAAAGAACGTTATCATAGGACTTCCCTCAAGACTGAGACAGTCATACATAATGGATTATGCCATTGGTCCTTATAATTATTACAGGCATAATGATTTTGTACTGAAGGACAAATTTTTTGATCTGGTTTACACAGGAGCGCTGGATTCCGGTTCGCTTAATTCGGAGCTATCCGTAAAAATGCTGAATGAAAATGAATACGAGATCAGTACAACAGGAGAGACACAGTATTTTATGAGACTTGATGCATTTAATAACAAGTATAAGGACAGGGATTTAATATTAAAACTTTCTGCTGAAAATATATTTAACAAACCAACAAATATGTTTTTAAAATTACTTACCGATAAGGCAAACATAATATTATACAGCGAAGGTAAATTCAGGAAACTTAACTAAGTGAAGCGGAGGATTTTACACATATCGCCGGACATGGGATACAATGACGGCAGGTCTTATTATGTATATCTTCTTTTGAAATATCTTAAAAGAAACGGACATGAGGTTTTTTTATGTTCGAATAATCCGGAAGCGAAAGAAAGGATCAGTGATACAGGCGCGGAGTTTTTTTTAATGAAAGAGCTGGGAGATAAAAAAAAGTTACTGAAGGGAAAATCCGTTTTAACGGATTTTGTTGAGAAGAAACGGATAGAAGTTATTCACAGCCATCACAGATTCTCAGAATTTATTGCGAATTCGGTCAGGAAAAAAACTGGCGTGAAAACCGTATTTACCGCATTGAGCATTGTTGACAAAAGATATTTTATAGAATACAGATCAGACAGACTTATTGCTGTCAGTAATTCAGTAAAAAAAATGCTTATAAATAAATTCGGAGTTGACGGAAATAAAATACATTTAATACCAAATTTTACTGATACTGAGGAATTGACAGATAAAATACCATTAACTGAAGATGTAAAAAAATATTTATCGGAAATCTCTCAAAGGAGAAAAGTTGGTTTTAAAATTATTCTTACTGTCGGAAGATTTCATAAAGATAAAGATCAGATTACATTGCTCAAAGCTTCAGAGAGTTTTAAGGACAATAAGTTTTACTTTGTTTTTATAGGCAGCGGAGAACTTTATTCTCTATACTCGGAATTCATTAAAGAAAAATCAATAAACGCCATTCTCATCCCGTCTCAGAAAGATTTAAGACCGTTTTACGAAGCAGCGGATATTTGCGTATTGTGTTCATTGACAGAACCGCTTTCCGGTTTTTTGCTGCAAAGCGGTTTATTCAGTAAACCTTTCATCGGTTCGGATGCTGAAGGGATTCTGGAAGTGGTCAGAAACAATGATAACGGTTTAATATTTAAAAGAGGAGACAGCGCTGAACTTAAAAACAAAATTTTTATGTTATCTGAGGACAGTAATTTATCAGGGCTTCTTTCTGCTAAACTCCACGAAGATGTTATGAAAAGTTTTACGGAAAAAACCGTCATGCCTCAGATTGAAGAGATATACAGTTCATTATCCTGATCTGTTTTTTAATTTTTCAATAAATTTCACTGGGTATTAATAATAAATTTAAAATATTCGGCGTCAGCGTAAACAATATTAATTACCGTGACTTGTCCTCCGCTGTTAATGATGCTATATCTTCCTGCAGGAAAATAACCATTGCATACGCAAATGCAGATACTCTGAATAAAATTTATGAAGACAGATCTCTTGTTAATATTTATGATAACATCGATATAATACATCCTGACGGAATCGGAGTATTCCTCGCATCAAAATATCTTTATAAGGAAAATGGAATGAAAGAAAGATTTGCGGGTTCTGATTTTTATGAAATACTTACAGCCGAATCAATTAAAAAAAACCGCTCTTTCTTTTTTTTCGGACATACGGTCAAAGAACTTGAAAAAATACAAAGCCGTTTCCCGGATTTGAAAATTAACGGCTTACATGAAGGATATAACTTTTCAGATGAAACGGTGATTGAAAAGATAAACAAAGCAGGCGCGGATATTTTAATTATCGGACTCAGCTGTCCGATTCAGGAGAAATGGATCTCCGCCAATAAAGAGAAACTCAGCTGCAGTGTTATACTTGCCGTTGGAGACGGAATAAAGGTTTTTTCCGGTGATAAAATAAGAGGACCGTCATTCATCCGGAAAATCGGCTTTGAATGGCTTGTAAGAATGCTTGCCGAACCGGGAAAAAATTTCAGCCGGTATTTTTTCGGGATTCCGCTCTTTATTATCAGAACAATTTCCAACGGTAAAACTATTATTTAACTGAAATTATATTTGAATTATTGTATATTGTTACTTCAATTTACCTGATTCAAATAAGGATTTTATGTAAAAGGTTAATGTTTTTACTTATAAAATCCTTAACCGGACTATAAGTAAATTTTTCATTTTGTTCTTATTATTTTGATCTCAGTAACCATTTTTAATGACAAATTTTTTCAGGATTTCACTGTTAAAGTCTTTTCCTTTGTGTATAATTAAAATAATGCCGCTAATAACTTTATCGGATATACAAACTTTATAAGTATTTAAATAACATAATACTAAAAATTTCATACAGAAGCGGTGAAAGCGCCTGATGCAGAGGTTGTATCCAGTCAGCCGGAAAATCTGATTTATTTATAATTTTGAATAAAACTGTTTTTAACAGGAAGATTGAATAAATATTTAAAAATAAACATAGTTTTGTGAGAGAGGTTAGCTGTTATTCATGTAAGTCAGATAATTATTTTGAATGGGGAGCAGAGAATGGATTTAAAATGGTCAAATGCACTAATTGCGGATTGCTTTATGTAAATCCTGTTCCGGATGAAGAAGAAATAGATCTTGCGGTAAAGACGGGTATGCATAAAGGCGAGACCGTACTAAACGTAGTAAATAGTTTTAGCGATCAGAAGATTAATGATTATCTTGAAAAGTTACCTTTGATCTATGATAAGAATTCTTTCGGCAGCACATTCAGCTGGCTTGATATTGGCTGCGGTTACGGAGAGTTTATAATTGCTTTAAAAAGTTTTGCAGGAGGCAGCGGGATTTACAAAGGCATTGAACCCAACGAAATTAAAAAGAACTTTGCCGTAAGTAAAGGTCTTGATGTGGATTTTACCGACATAAAAAATTTTCCTGATGATCATTTTGATTTTGTATCTATGCTTAATGTTTATTCTCATCTGCCTGATCCCGGAATATTTTTTAAGGAAATAAGAAGAATATTAAAGAAGGACGGTGAAATTCTTATTCAGACAGGTGATGCAGCGGATCTGAACAGGCAGGATTTCCCGCATACTTTGTATCTACCTGATCATTTAAGCTTTGCATCAGAAAACATTATAAGAAGACTTTTAGAAAATTCAGGTTACAGCGGTATTTCTGTCAGAAGATTTCACAATCCGGGTTATCCGGTAATGCCCGCCGGATTAAAAATAAAGAAACAGTTATTTGAAATCTTAAGAAGCATAAAGAGAAGTGATCACAAAAAAAGAAATTATTTTATTAATACGGACAGGGATATGTGGATCAGAGCCCGAAAAGTCTAAACCATCATTTTTATTCTGATATTTAAAACTTGAAATATTTTAAAACAAAAAATCATGTATGAATAAAGGATACAATTTTTTTTAATTATTATCCTAAACAATTTATGATTAAGATATTAATTTCACTGTTATTGTTTATTATTTCAGTGAACAATTTATATTCACAGAATTTTAACTGGATAACTCCCAATAAGACATATCTTAAGCTTTACATTATTGAAGACGGCGTTTACAGAATTGAAAAATCCGACTTCACAAATAACGGTGTAAATACTTCAGGTATCGATCCGAGAACAGTAAAAGTCCTTTACAAAGGAAATCAGATCCCGGTTTTTTTCCGGGGCGAATCCGACGGAACATTTGACGTTGCGGACTATCTTGATTTTTACGGCGTAAGAAATTACGGAGGACTTACAAAACATTATAACGGCTATTCTAATACAGTTGAGTATATTACCGATGAAAAATACAGCAATTATTCAGATACAAACGCTTACTGGATAGACTGGGGCGGTAATAACGGACAGAGAATGGAGGTTTCAAATTTTGTTTCTCCTTTGAATTACCCTGATAACTTTTCCATGCAGGCGGTTCATTTTGAAAAGGATGTTATATATTATCTCGGCGAAACAGTTAATTCAAATACTGACTTCAGATATTTCAGTAATGAAAAAGTTGCTGGCGAAAGCTGGTTCTGGAAAGTCATGGGCACTAATGACGTTCATACGGAAAGTTTTAATCCTGTAAATGTTACAAGCGCTCAAAACTGTGAACTCAGGCTGCTGCTGTTTCCGATTTCCTATAATATTCAGGCAAGCAATGAACACAGAGTAGAGGTGAGAATTAACAACAATCTCATTGGTACGCTGATCTCAGACAGTCTTAGAAGAATGGATACAACTTTATATTTTTCTCCTTCCTTACTTAACAGCAATGTAAACAATGATATTTCTCTTACATATACACCTGTTACCGGCAATTTTTTTCAGCCGAGAATTCATCTTGACTTTTTTGAGCTAAAATACCCCAAGGCATTCAGCTTTGTAAATAATTTTACTAATATTAAATTCAGCGGGTCAGATACGACTTCCAGAAAAATTACAGTCAACGGAGTGTTATCCTCAAATCCGTTAAGCATATATGATGTTACTAACGGAATTAAAATTGAAAATCAGTCTTTCAGTCAGAATACGCTGACTTTTTCCGGAAAGAGCAATGCAGAATTTGAAATTGCAAATACAAATATTTCTAAGAAACCAATCCGTATTGAGAACAGACAGGTTAAAAACCTGACCTCTTCATCCAACGGAGCTGATTACTTAATTGTCTATCACAGATTATTCGAGTCACAGGCGGAGCAGTTGAAAAATCACAGACAGAGCTTTAATAATTTCAGAGTTTTTAATGCTGAGATAAAAGATATATATGATATTTTCAATTACGGAATAGAAGATCCGTCGGCAATCAGAAATTTTATTAACTATGCAGTCTCTAACTGGACAGGTCCTTCGGTAAAGTTTGTTAATCTTTTCGGCAGAGCTTCTCTTGATCCGAAAAAGAACAGTCCGGGTTCAGTCTATTATCAGAATTTTGTGCCGAGTTACGGTAACCCGCCTACCGACGGTTATTTCGTTAATTTTAATTTCGGGACTTTCACTTATTATCATCAGATATCAGTAGGAAGACTTCCCGTTTATACAGCTGCCGAAGCGCAGAATGTTGTTGACAAAATAATTACTTATGATCTTCAGCCGCCGGAAAAGTGGTGGAAAAATTATATTGCAATAACCGGCGGCGGCAACAGATCCGAGCAGCTTAATTTTCAGGCTAAGTCAGAAAATTTTATAAATAATTATTTTAAACCCGCTCCGGCTTCTATGAACATTTCCAGAATTTACAGAAATGATTCGTCAGGTTATGTTACCTATAATTATAAGGACTCAATTAAAAAAGAATTTGACCGCGGATCTATGATTGTGAATTTTATCGGACATGCCGCAGCGCAGGACTGGGAAATCGGACTTGAAGATCCTTCAACTCTTGATAACGGAAACAAACAGCCTTTGGTCCTGAGCTTTACATGTTTTACCGGTCAAAACTCCGAGACTAACCGGAGATCATTCGGTGAAGAATTTATTCTCGAACCAGGTAAACTGGCGATTGGCTTTGTCGGAACAACAGGATGGAGTTTTTCAGGTGTCGGCGATTCTTATAATGACAGACTGATAAAAAGATTTGCAAAAGACAGTGTTAGATTTATCGGCGACCTTATGTCTTATGCTTCGCAGCAGATAGCACAGGATTCTTCAAGCTTTGCGGCAAGAAATACAATAAATTGTTTTAACCTTTTAGGAGATCCCGCATCACAGCTTCTGATGAAACCCAAACCGGAATTTGACATCAGACAAAATGATTATTCCCTATCAAATAACTATCCGGCTATCGGAGAGAATGTTAAACTCAGAATTTTCCCTAAAAATCTCGGCACATTCGCCGACTCTGTCAGAATAAGATTTAAAATTAAAAAGGACGGAGCGCTGTCCCAATCGAAAGATACAGTATTCAGATTTTTTGGATATATTGATACAATAGATCATTTTTTTAAGATCGATACTATCGGAAATTATAACATGACTGTAATTATGGATCCCAATAAATTTTATCAGCAGAAATTTTATGATAATGATTCCATAACTTTTCCCCTTACTTTAAGAAATGTATCTTACGTTCAGATCAAACCACTCGATAACGGCGTAGTAACTTCACAGAATTTTAAATTTACCGGACTCAATCCTAATATTGACTACAGGTCAAACAGTATTAAAATTATTCTTCAGATCGATACGTCAGAATTATTTAATTCTTCTGCGCTACAGACATATAATAATTCAGCTATATCCGGCGTCAGTTCTTCATTTAATGTAAATCTGCCGGTTATAAATCTTAACACATTATACTATCTGAGGACTAATGCTGTTATAAACTCTGACAGCTCCGGCTGGTCTGAAATTACAAACATTATTTACAATCCCAATATATCCGAAAATCTTGACGGTAATACGGATTCGGCTTATACTGTTTATAAATTTGATCAGCGGCAGTTTGATGAATCCTCATTATCAAATCTTGTCTATGATAACGGCGGATTCAGACTTGATGATTTTAAAGGTAATCTATTTATCAGGTCATGGGGAAGTAATGGCTTTGAATCTTCTTTCTTTACAATAAATGATTTTAATTATTACAGCGACGGCGGTTTTAACAGAGGTCTCAATCTTGCCAAAGTTAAAAAACTTACCGGCGTACCCTCGGAAATAAAAAGCTTTATGTTTACTTCTCCTCAGTCTTCCGATTCAGTTTTAAATTTTCTGAATACTTTTGACTCAACTGATTATCTGCTCGGTTATAATGCTTCCTATGTCGCAGACTCGGACAGCCTTAGAAGTGATGCTATTGCAAAGTTTCTCGAATTCGGAAGTCAGCATATTGATTCCATCAGAATAGGATTTTTTGATACATGGGCGTTCTTTGGCTTCCTCGGCGCGGATCAGTCTGAAGTTTGTGAAAATTATCATACATTCTTTTCAAATTTTAACTGGGAACCGCAGGAATGTCAGATAAATCCTTATTTCATTCTTCCCGAAGGTTATTTAGTTCAGGAATTCGGAACCTCAGACAAATGGAAAGAATATTCATGGGAGCAAACCTTACTTCCGAACAATAATATTGACCTCGACATTTACGGAATTAATGCTGACAATAATCCGGTATTGCTCGGTTCAGGAATTTCCGGTAATTCTGCGGTATTACTTGACACGATTGATGCGATGACTTATCCGAAATTAAGACTTGTAAATAATCTTACAATAGATACCGTGTCAGGACTAGAATCACCTGTTTTCAGATCAGCTAAAATTAAATATGTGCCGCCTGCTGAGATAACTCCTGATAATTACTCATTCACCGGAAGCGATACTACAGTGCAAGAAGGCGACAGCGTTGAATTTTCCGTGAATTATTACAGCATAGGGTTCAGGGATATTCAGAATTATATTAATAACTGGTATATCATCAGGCAAGGACAGAACATTTATCTCAAAACGGATACAATCAATTCTCCGCTTCGGATCGACAGTATGAGAACATCCTCAGTCAGATTTTCAACTGCCGGACTCCGTGACATAAAACTTGAAAGCGATACGGTTGATCTTTATTTTGAATCAATTGTGCTTGGTGATTACAATGAATTATTTACTTACAACAATAAGGCGATCACAAAATTTATAATACAGGGAGATTCGATAAATCCGGTTATCGATGTTACATATGACGGAATAAAGATAGCTAACGGTGATTACGTTCAGTCCACTCCTACTATTAAGCTTGAATTCCTAGATGACAGCAGAATGGTTATCAGCGATACATCCAATGTAAAAGTATTTCTCAACAATAAATATGTACCTTATTTTATCAACGGAATTCAGAATCCGTTGATTGAAATAATTTTTCCGGACAATAATTTTTTACAGGCGACTGTAATTTATAAGCCTGTGTTGAGCGAAGGTATTCATAAATTCAGATTTATGGCTACGGATAATTCAGGTAATATTGCCGACTCGATTGTTAATTCTGTTGTAGTTGAAAATGATCTCAGAATAGCTCAGATGGCAAACTATCCTAATCCGATGGGCACTGAAACAAATTTTATGTTTATGCTTTCAGGTGAGATTCCTCCCACATCATGTAAAGTGAAGATCTATACTGTAGCGGGAAAACTGATAAAAGAAATCAAAGCGCCGGCAGTAATCGGTTATAATTCAATATACTGGGACGGAAAAGATGAAGACGGAGACTTTATTGCAAACGGAACTTATCTGTACAAATTTATTCTTGAGGGTAATTCCCAGGTGGAAACTTCTATTCAGAAACTTGCAGTGCTGAGATAATAATATTAAAAAACTTTATAATGTCATCCAACATAATACCGCATTTTGATATTACCGTAAAGAAGAAATGGAAACTGTTTGATTTTAAAGAACTTGTTAAATATAAAGACCTTCTTTACTTTTTTGTACTCAGGGATATTACGGTATTATATAAACAGACTGTACTCGGTATGCTTTGGGCTATTTTAAATCCCGTTATGTCTATGGTAATATTCTCCGTAATTTTCGGTGGGCTTGCGAAAATAGACAGTGACGGAATACCGTATCCGATCTTTTCATATGCTGCGGTTTTACCATGGACATATTTTTCACAGTCGATGAGCGGTGCTACAAGCAGTCTTGTAGGAAACGCGCATCTTCTTACAAAAGTATATTTCCCGAGAATACTGATTCCTTTAACGCCGATCTTTTCCAAGCTGATGGATTTTACTATAGCTTTTTCCATATTGCTAGTAATGATGTTTGTTTACAATATCAGTCCTACCTGGAATGTTATGTTTCTCCCGCTGCTCATGATACTTATGATTTTAACAGCGCTGGGTATCGGAATGTGGCTGTCCTCTCTTGCAATTCAATACCGGGATGTAAGGTTTGCAATCGGTTTCATGACTTCTATGCTGATGTATGCAGCCCCTGTTGTATTTCCGGCTTCACTCGTAGCCGAGAAATTCGGCGAAACAGTATATCTTCTTTACGGATTATACCCGATGGTTGGAGTCATTGAAGGTTTCAGATCTTCTCTTCTCGGATTTAATCCAATGCCGTGGAATCTGATAGGAATGGGTTCTGTCAGCGCCATAATAATTTTTTTCAGCGGTGCACTGCATTTCAAAAAAACCGAAAAGATATTTGCTGATGTCGCATGATGAAATTTATAATTATGAAATTTATTTTTTGAATGTCTAATATTGCAATAACCACAGATAAAATAAGCAAAGCATATCTTATAGGTCTTAAAGATGAAGCCCATGATACTCTTGCCGGAGCGGTATCTTCATGGCTGAAATCCCCTCTCAAAAATTACAGGACTTTAAAAAGATTAAATACCTATAAAAATGCCGAAGAGCGTGAAGATTATTTCTGGGCTTTAAAAGATGTTTCCTTTCAAATCAATCACGGAGAAGTGCTTGGTATTATCGGACATAATGGCGCAGGGAAAAGCACTTTGCTGAAAATTCTCTGCCGTATTACTGAACCAACTTCCGGATCTGCCAGAGTATATGGCAGAATTGCCAGTCTGCTTGAAGTGGGAACTGGTTTTAATGTCGAACTGACCGGTAGGGAAAATGTGTATCTCAGCGGAACAATTCTCGGAATGACAAAAAAAGAAATCGATAAAAAATTTGATGAGATAATAGAATTTTCCGGTATAGAAAAATTTATTGATACTCAGGCGAAAAAATATTCAAACGGAATGAGGATCCGTCTCGCATTTGCTATTGCTGCAAGTATTGAAACCGAGATCATGGTAATTGATGAAGTATTAAATATCGGTGACGCTGATTTCCAGAGAAAGAGTATTGCTAAAATAGAAAGTCTCGCAAAACAGGGACGGACTGTTTTGTTTGTCAGTCATAATCTCTCAGCAATCAAAGCGATCTGCACAAGAGCAATTCAACTAAATCACGGCAAGCTTATACGTGAAGGCGAAGTTTCTAAAGTCGTATCAGTGTATCTGAGCAGTTATGTCAAAGAGCATACTGTTCATAAATATGATATGGAAACCGCGCCGAGCAGCGAATATGCCAAACTTATAAAAGCCGAACTTAAATTCGACGATTCAAAAAATGATCATCTCAAAGCCGGAGATCCTTTTGAATTCGAATTTGTTTTTTATAGTCTGATGAAAGAAGAACATATTCTTGATGTTGTATTTCAGCTTAAGGATGAACTGGACAATATAGTTTTCATCGGCTCCAGTCTTGACAATAATTATGTAAAAGTAAGCGAGGGTTATTTCAAATGGATATGCAAAGTGCCTGCAGATTTTATGAATCAGGGTTCTTACTCCCTGCATAAATTTTATCTTATAAAAAATAAAACTGATGTGATCTTTGAACAAAGAGAAGTGCTTTCGTTTGAGATTATGTATTCTTTTGATCTCAGGATTGGAAATGTCGGAAGAAAAGAAGGTATCGTAAAACCAAAACTTGACTGGAGTCTGCTGTCAGGTGAAAATGCAAACAAATGATAAATGTTACAAAAACTTTTCTTCCTCCGCAGGAAGAATATAATGAGCATTTAAAAAAAATCTGGGAATCTCATTGGGTTACAAATCAGGGACCTCTTTGCGAAGAGCTTGAATTACTTCTTAAAAATTATCTCGGTGTCAAAAATCTTTTACTTGTATCAAACGGCACTATTGCTCTTCAGATCGCGATAAAAGCTCTTGACCTCAAAGGTGAAATCATTACTACTCCGTTTTCTTATGCAGCCACTGTTAATTCCGTTATCTGGGAAAACTGCACGCCTGTATTCTGTGACATTGAAGATAAAACATATTGTATAGATGCTTCAAAAATAGAAAATCTGATCACTGAAAAAACTTCCGCAATATTACCGGTTCATGTTTACGGATTTCCATGTGATGTAAATCGTATCGGAAAAATCGCCGCCGCAAATAATCTTAAAGTCATTTATGACGGTGCGCATGCATTTGGAGTAAAAATAAACCATAACTCTGTTTTTAATTACGGAGATATTTCGACAATAAGCTTTCACGCAACGAAATTGTTTCATACCATTGAAGGAGGCGCTGTCATAACGGACGATGATAAATTAGCGGAGAAGTTATTTCTGTACCGCGCTTTTGGGCATATGGATGATGATTACTATTCTATTGGTATCAATGCGAGAACTTCCGAATTTCACGCTGCAATGGGACTGTGTAACCTTCCCCGCATAAGCGGTTTTATTGATGAAAGAAAAAAAATAAATTTGCTGTACAAAAAATATCTGAAAGATCTTCCTCTTGCTTATCCTGAAATTCCGGATGATATATTTTATAATTATTCATATTTCCCTGTATTTTTCAGAAGTGAAAATGAAATGCTATCTGTTAAAGAAAAATTAAAGAAAAATGAAATCTACGCCCGGAGATATTTTTTTCCTTCTCTGAATAAACTTCCGTTCATTAAAGGCGAAAGCTGTCCCGTTTCCGAATTCAACGCTTCTCGAGTACTTTGTCTCCCTTTATTTAACGGAATGGATGAGCAGCTGATTACTGTTATAACAGATATAATAACCGCCGGATTAAATAAATAAATTTCTTAAGTGAATACTGCAAAATCTGTAATGAATTCTGACCCCAAAATCACTTAAATGCCTCAGCTCGATTCACTACGGGCATTTTCTATATTTTTAGTTTTACTGGGCACTGGATTCAGGAAGATGTCTGGTTTAAAAAAATCCCAATCGGGACTATAGGCGTTACAATATTTTTTGTGCTGAGCGGATTTCTGATTTCAGGAATATTATTAAGAAACAAGGATTCCGCTGATTCCGGTAACAACGGTGTTTTTTATTTTTTAAAATACTTTTACATCCGGAGGACATTAAGAATTTTTCCTGTTTATTATTTTACGCTTACAGTGCTATATATTTTAAACATCGAAAATATAAGAGCGGTCATTGGCTGGTTTGTTTTATACATTCCAAATCTCATTACATGTATTTTAAAATGGACTGGGCGGGTTCTCTGTCCCACTTCTGGACTCTTGCCGTCGAAGAACAGTTTTATATTTTCTGGCCTTTAATTATTTTCTTTACGACAAAGAAACATTTTTTAAAAATAATTTTTATTCTGACCATCACCGGGATCTTATTCAGAGAATTTAATTTTCTTATAAATGACAGAACTGAGTATCAGACAATGTTTTCATATATGCTGACATTGTCCTGTATAGACTCATTCTCGCTCGGCGCGTTGCTGGCTTATGCAAAAAATTACATTGATAATAACATTGATTTAAATATAGGCGTGTATCTTTTTATACTTTTCGGAGCATTTTTTTTTTTAAAATATTAATGTTTTTTGAAATTAACGCTGTCGATGTCGCAATGTTTAAATTTTGTATTTCCGTGATCGCATTTTTTATGGTCTCAAAATTAAGTCTCGGTGCAAAAGGTTTTTGGAAATTAATACTGGAAAATAAATTTATAATGTACATCGGTAAAATCAGTTACGGTATGTATATCTTTCATACTTTTATTCCGGCAATTTACAAAGCCCTGAATATTCCGCCGGCTAATTCTTTGTTTTTAATGTTTGTAATTTATTTTATAATGCTTCTGATAATTTCAACCGTTTCATGGTATATACTTGAAAAACCAATTAACAATAGCTGCAGCTGATTGGCAGAACAACTATTTAAAAGGATTGAAAAACAATAATTACTGTCTTAACTTATGTAAATTTTTTTAGCCCAAATAATGAATGAAGTCCTTGAGGAAATTCTAAAGACCGGATTTACGAAAAAATTAGACGGAAGCCCGCAAAAGGTGATCGGACAGATAAGCGAAGAGGAAGGAAGTCTTATACAGAAATGCATGACCGAAGCAAAAGCTATCGTAAGCGTTGAAATCGGTCTGGCATTCGGAACATCAGCCCTCTACATATGTGAAACTCTCAGGAAGACAAAAAATACAAAACATTATATTATTGATCCGTATCAGAATTTTGAAAACAGCTACGGCGGAATCGGACTGAACAATCTCAGAAGAGCCGGATACGGTGAAATTATTCACTTCATTGAAAAACCTTCTCATCTCGGACTTGCAGAACTTGAATCTAACAAAGTAACTGTGGACTTTGCGTTTATTGACGGCTGGCATACTTTTGATCACGTTATGGTTGATTTTTTCTTTGTTGACAAAATTCTAAGAATAGGCGGTACAATGATACTCGACGACGCAGACTGGCCTGCTATTGAAAAAGTATGTTCGTTTATTTCATCAAACAGAAGTTATGAATTCATCGGAGGTTCGTCTCAGAGAAGCAGCGTCGGTGAATCCAAAAAGAACAACGGTAACGAAACAGGTATATCAAATAAATTAAAGAATATGATCGGGAAGAACGTTTCTGCCGCACCAAAATACGGCGCTATGGCATTCAGAAAAATCTCCCACGATGAAAGAAGCTGGGATCATTTTATTGACTTCAGCTGATCAATACTTAAAATAATTAGTCAAAATTAAATTTCAGACCGTGCAGGTCTGTTCTTTAAGAAATATTTATTCACCCAAATGGATAAAATAAAAACTTATGCGCTGCTGTTAGTCGTACCTATATTGCTATTTGTTACTGCTAAAACTTTGCGCATTTCCGAAGGACCTTATTATTTTAATGCAGGTTATGATCCGAATTATGTATATGCAGTCAGTTCACTGAATTTAATAAATTCCGTTAATGCTGCTCATGCAGACCATCCCGGCTCTACAGTACAGCTTCTCGGCGCCGGTTTTCTGCTGCTATCCGGAAAATCGCCTCAGCAGATAAATGTATCTGTTCTATCTGACCCTGAATCCTATCTTTCTAATTTTAATTTATTCCTGATTTTCATTACCTGTCTCTGTGTGTTTATATGCGGATTTATAATTTTCCGGCTGTCGGGTAAAATTTCTGTAAGTATGTTTATGCAGATCACTCCGTTTATTTCTTCAACACTGATATTTGAAATAACTCAGACGACTTCTGAAATATTTTTGATATCAATGTTGATGCTGAATATAGCGTTAATTTTTTCAGCAAAATACTCTGCTGAAAGATCCGGAATTTTAAAATTCAGTTACTCCGTATTTTTCGGCTTAATCTCAGGAATATGCATGGCGACAAAGATTACATTTTTTCCGCTTCTTGTAATTCCTCTGATCATTCTCCCCGGATATAAAAATAAATCCGCTTTTGTATTAATAACAGTAATAATATTTTTTATTATAACATATCCCGTAATGGGTACATATGAATATTTTATGAGCTGGATCGGCAGACTTATAATGTATGACGGTCTTTACGGCGAAGGTAACAGAGTAATTTTTAACTTACATAGTTTCTCAAATAATTTTACGGAAATGATTTTCAAGGATTATCTTTTCATTCTTGTATTCATTTCAGCAATTTCGGTTTTAATCTTCTGTAAAATCAAAGTAAGCAAAGAAGAAATCAAAATGAACTTCAGCAGAAAAATTCTTTTAGCAATAGTTATTGCAGCAGCTATTCAGATCATCGCTGTTTCAAAACATTACAGTCAGCATTATCTTGTTCCGTCAATCATGCTGACGCTTCTTATGGTTTATCAGATTTATTCATTGTGCGGAGAGTATGAGATTATAAAATCAATAAAGAATAAGAGTAATTTCTTTATAATTATATACTTAATATTTGCGGTAATAACCGCTGTTATGGTTTTTAAAGTTTACAATGATTCAGAGGAACTTGCAGAGGATACTAAGAGAGTAATTAAAATCGCAGACGAAAAAGCTGACAGTATGGTAATTGTAAACAGTTACGGGGCATCTAACAGAAAATACGGTCTGGTATTCAGCATGAACTGGGCAGGAAAGAATAAAGAGCTTTACGAATCCATACTCAACTATAAACCCGATAAAAGAATTTTTGCGGATTTCTGGGATAATAAAGTAACAATTTATCAGCCTGATGACCTTGTAAAAAGTAAACTTAAAAATGCAAACTCAGTTTTGCTCAGATTAAAATTTTTTAATTTCAATAAGAACGCTGTTTCGAATTTTACAAATTATCTGAAAGAAGTAAATCCTTCGGTTGAATATGAACACAGAGAGATAATTCGGATTGAATCCGGAGAAAGCATAATCGAATTCTTAAAGAAGTAATGCGTTATAAATTTCATCTTTATTTCCCTTTCATTAGTTTACAGTTAATCATTATTTTTTCGTGAGATTATTTTTATATCTCACATATAACTTTGCATATCTGCTTGACAGCTGTTTATTTTATTAAACCGGATTTTACAAATTACTTAATTTTTCAAACTTATCAGTTAATCAATTTACATTTTCAAAACTGATGACAGACAGAAAAGAAAAAGTTATTGATCATCTGAATGCTTCTGCAAAGGACAGGGCAAAGTGGATTTCCAGAAGCAGATACTATTACAAAAATATATCGGATTTTCTTAAATTCAGTATTCCCGAAGGCAGCAGTATTATTGAGATTGGATGCGGCATTGGAAATCTTTTAAACGATCTGAATCCGTCCCGCGGCGTCGGTATTGATATTTCCGAAGGAATGATCTCTGAAGCCAGAGTCAGATATCCCAGGTTTGAATTTTATGTTATGGATGCGGAAAATATTACTCTTAATGAAAAATTTGATTTCATTATAATCTCGGATACGATCGGATATTTTGACGATGTGCAGAAATCTTTTGAGCAAATTAGAAAACTTTGCGGCGATGATACGAGAATTATTGTTACTTATGTAAATTTTCTTTGGCTGCCAGTTCTTAACTTAGCGGAATTTTTAAGACTGAAAATGCCGCAGGTAAGAAATAACTGGCTGAATATAGACGATATTAAAAACCTGCTCGATCTATCCGGTTATGATGTTATAAAAAGCGGCAGAAAATTTCTAATGCCTGTTTACATTCCGCTGCTCTCAGCTTTTATGAACAAGTTCATTGCCAACTTACCATTACTTAACAAATTTTGTCTTACTGAATTTATAATCTCAAGATGCATTTTTCCTGAACGGGCTGATCAAACAGTAAGCGTAGTAATTCCTGCACGGAATGAAAAGGGAAATATCGAATCAATAGTAAACAGACTTCCGGAAATGGGCAGCGATACGGAAATTATATTCGTTGAAGGAAATTCAACTGATGATACTTATGATGAAATTAAAAGAGTAAGCCAGAAATATTCATCACACCGTAATATAAAATTCTTCAAACAGGACGGCAAAGGTAAAGGCGACGCAGTAAGAAAAGGATTCGAAAATGCCTCCGGAAATATTTTTATGATACTGGATGCGGATATGACAGTTCCGCCTGAAGATCTTACGAAATTTTATAATGCATATGTAAACGGTAACGGTGAGTATCTGAGCGGCACAAGGCTTGTCTATCCTCTCGAAAAAGAATCCATGCGAACGCTGAATATTCTCGGAAATAAATTTTTTTCACTTCTCCTTACTTGGATCTTAAATCAAAAGATTAAAGATACTCTTTGCGGAACAAAAGTAATATCAAAAGAAAATTATATAAAACTGAAAGAAGTAAAAAAATTTCTCGGAAATGCTGATCCGTTCGGTGATTTTGATCTGATACTCGGAGCTTCGAAACTAAACTTAAAGTATGCGGAAATTCCGATAAGATATGACGCCAGAGTTTACGGCGAAACGAATATTTCCAGATTCAGTCACGGCTGGATGCTGCTGAAGCTGACAGTGTTTGCAATGTTTAAATTCAAATTTATCTGAGTTTGGAAAATATTTATGAAAAGCACAGGAAAGTATGGAATGAAAAAAAACTTCTCAGAGATATTTATTCGGAATGGTACCGGAAAATTCTGAACGATCTGAGCGCTTCAGACGGCAAGACTGTTGAACTTGGCGGCGGAAGCGGTAACTTTAAAGAGTTTAAACCTGATGTCGTATCCGCAGATATTGTTCCGCTTAAATGGCTCGATATGTCTTTCGATGCGCACGATATGCCGTTTAAGGAAAATGAGGTCTCGAATTTAGTATTGATAGATGTGCTGCATCATCTGCATGACCCTGTTAAATTTCTGAATGAAGCGTACAGAGTTTTAAACTCTGGCGGAAGGGTTGTAATGATTGAGCCGTTTCCGTCTCCGTTTTCACTGATGGTTTATAAAATATTTCATCCTGAACCGTTTGATAAAAGCGCAGATTATTTTTCCGGTTTAAATTCCGACAGCGGTAAAGATCCCTGGGACTCCAATCAGGCAATCCCCTATCTGCTGTTTTTTAAGCATCTTAATAAATTTAATGAATTATTTCGTGACAAATTTCAGTTTGTGAAAAAAGAAAAGTTCAGCTTTATACTCTATCCTGCTTCGGGAGGATTTGAGAATAAGCAGATGATCCCGGATTTTATGTCAGGACTTTTCAAAGTAATTGAAAAAACCCTGACACCTCTCAGGGATTTTCTCGCTTTCAGATGTTATATTGTTCTTGAAAAAATAAAATGAAAAAGAAATTTTTAATTCCGCTGCTACTTATACTTCCGGTATTACTGTTCATTTCTGCAGGTCTGCTAAAGTATGCGCAGGGTCCGTATTATCTTAATTTTTATGATCCGAGTTATGTATATCTCATAAACGGACTTAATCTGGCACAGCTTGAAGGATTTGGTGTCGGGCATTTTGACCATCCCGGGACTACGGTACAGGTGATTTCCGCTATTGTTGTAAAATTTTATTATGCTTTATCATCTTCAGCTACCGACATAGTGTCAGATGTTTTTTCCAGACCTGAAGTATATTTGATAAAGATCAATATTTTTCTGAACTTCATTAACTGTCTGTTTCTTTTTCTTTTCGGATATTTTATTTATTCACTCTCGAAAAATATTTTCCTTACATTTTTTTTAATGCTTTCGCCGTTTGCATCCACTGAATTATTTTACGGAATGATCATTGTTACTCCGGACAATCTTCTTATCTCCGCTTCTTTGATGACTTTGGGTATAATTTTTTACTGTCTTTATAAAAAAGAGCAGACATACAGCGTCATGGAAGTTATTGTATTCGCTTTAATAATTGCATTCGGACTTGCAACTAAGCTGAATTTCATCCCGATGATTTTTATTCCAATGATAATACTGAACGGTTATAAAAATAAATTTCTGTATCTGATATTTATACTGATATTCTTTATAATTTTTATTCTTCCCGGTATTTATAACATAGAATATTTTCTTAACTGGGTGGAAGGACTGATATTAAAGGAAGGTAAACACGGTAAAGGAGGAGCTAACATAATTGACCCGGGTTCGTTTTCAAAAAACCTAGTAAATATCTTCAAGACTGATATCGTATTTGCTGTTTCATATTTTACAGTTTTATCAACATTTTTATATTTGTTATATACAAAGTATATTCTGAAAAAGGATCTCAGCTTGGTAATGTCTGCTATCCTTACACGAATTCTGACTGCGATTCTAACGGCAATGACTCTGCAGATCATTATTGTTTCAAAACATTATGCGCAGTATTATATGATCCCGTCATTTATGCTTTCTCTGACAGGTTTGTATATCTGCTGTTTAGTTTTCCTCGAATTATATCCGGATAAATTTAAAAATAATGCTAAAACTATTTATGCAGGCGTTATGTCTGCTTTAATAATATGGTTTTCGTATCAGATAATATCTTCTTACTTTGAAGGAAGAAAGCAGAGTGAAGATGCTATGTCTATGGTAGAATATATAGAAAAGAAATATCCTGACAATATTATTATACCTTCATTCGGAAGCGCTAACATCGAAGCTCCGCTTGCATTCGCTTCTCAGTATGCCGGAAGCCGCAGAGAAGTATATAAGGAAATTCTCGAAAAAAAACTCAGGTCTGATATTTATTTCAATCAGTGGGTAAATGAATTTTATTATCTGTCTGATAGTCAAAATTCCGCAGGCATTTCTCAAAGAGAAAAGCCTGTCCTGATTCAGCTCAGCCGGTACGGATCAATTAACGAATTTATAAAAAAATTATCGGAAATTACAGGTTACAAAAATATTGAGTATAATGTAATCTTTACAAACAAAAATAATGAAAGTGTATATGAAATTTTCATGAGATAATGTTCTGTAGTTTCAGTTCAGATTTATCTTTCCGCTTCATTCTATAATCACCAATATAATTTTATTTCTTACCCGCTTTTTATTCATCTATTATTTAAAGATACCGTTTTTTAAAATTTTTTACAGGAATGAAATACAAACTGCATAGCAATTTTAGAATGATAATTGAATTAGTAAACTGATTTATTTATTTTTCTGCTTTATAAATTCAGAGCGAAAGAGGTAAATATTGACTTCAGACAATTCAAGTAAACTTCCGGAATTTAAATTCTCCCTTGCAGGACAGAAAGCCCGTGAGCTTCCGATGGGTTGGGCAAAGCAGGCAACTGTAATGGATTTTCCTGTTTCTAAAAATATTGCCGGAGTATTAATGTATCTTAAACCGCAGGGTCTGAGAGAACTGCACTGGCATGCTAATGCAGCCGAATGGGGTTATGTCATTTCCGGAAATGTAAGAACTACAATTATTAATCCTGAAGGTCAGTATGAAACAAATGAATTCAGGGAAGGCGATATCTGGTATTTCCCCAGAGGACACGGTCATTCAATAGAAGGACTCGGACCTGACGGAACTACATTTATGCTTGTCTTTGATAACGGAGCATTTTCTGAATTTGCAACTTTCAGTATCACAGACTGGCTTGCGCAGACGCCGCGGGAAATTGTATCAAAAAATCTGAATGCAGATGCAGCCGATATTAAAGGTCTTCCGGATAAAGAAGTATATATAGTTGAAATAAAAGATAAATTAGTCAACAAAAAATTAAACTCTTCACCCCTTACTCATAAATACAGTCTTCTGTCTCAGAATCCTTTGAGAAACTGTGACGGCGGGAAATTATGGCTCGCATCTTCAAAAGTATTTCCGATTTCTTCAACTATGTCGGGAGGCATTCTTTTATTGGAACCTGAAGCGCTCCGTGAACTTCACTGGCATCCTAATGCAGACGAATGGCTTTATGTAATTTCCGGGAAGATCCGACTTACTGTATTCGCTTCTTCAGGACTTTCTTCAGTGAATGAGCTTTCGGAAAATGATATCGGCTATACACCTATGGGATACGGACATTCTATCGAAAATACAGGCGATGAAGAATGTAAGCTGTTAATAGTTTTTAACAGCGGAGTATATGAAGAAATATCTTTAAGCTCATGGCTTGCTTCCAATCCTGATGAACTCATAGCTGCAAATCTGAATCTGCCGGACGAAATTGTCAGAAAATTTTCACAGAAAGAAACTTTTATTATTTCCGGGAAAAAGTAATAAGTTAAATTTATAAGAATCATATATAAATATATATAAACCTTCTTCATTAAAATTTTTTAGCTGAAATTAAAATTTAAAAAAACTTTTTATCATCAATTCCCCTTCTTTATATTTCGCAATGTTTTTTAATTAAACAAAATTATTCTGCTTATACAGGATTTAGCTGAAAAAAACCATAAAGTCATTCATACTTTCATTGTAAAAAATTTTTAATAAACATATCTTTGTTCACAATTTTTATCAATATTATATAAACTTAGTCAGAGCTTTCGGTTTTGACATGTGCAATTTATGACCGGAAAAAATATAATTCCCCAGAATCTGACAATCTCAAAAAAGGACAGAAATAAACTACTAGGAAACAGATCATTCGTGATCTGGTTTACCGGACTTTCAGGTTCCGGTAAATCCACGCTGGCAAATGAAACAGAAAAAATTCTGAATAAAAAAGGTTATCTTACTTATATTCTAGACGGTGATAATATCAGAGGAGGATTGAACAGAAATCTCACATTCAGCGAAGAGGACAGAAAGGAAAACATAAGAAGGATCGGAGAAGTAGCCAAGCTGATGGTTGACGCCGGAATAATTGTTATTACGGCATTTATTTCCCCGTTTAGAGAAGACAGGGATGCAGTGAGAAAATTGTTAGATGAAGGAGAATTCATAGAAGTTTATTTGAATACTCCTGTTGAGAAATGTGAAGAAAGAGATGTAAAAGGATTATATAAAAAAGCCAGAGAAGGAGAGATTAAGGATTTCACGGGAATTAATTCGCCTTATGAAGTCCCTTTAAATCCGGAAGTTATAATTAACACGGCTGAAAATACTGCAAAAGAATCAGTAAATGTTTTGTTAAAAAAATTAGAACCTATTTTAAAAAAAATTTAGTATTGGAAAATTATAACTTAAGTTATTTAAAAGAACTCGAAGCGGAATCTATTTTTGTAATCCGTGAAGTTGCAGCTCAGTTTGAAAAACCTGCGCTTCTCTTTTCCGGCGGTAAAGATTCTATACTGCTGGCTCATCTGTCACGCAAAGCTTTTCATCCGGCAAAAATCCCGTTCCCGCTTATTCATATCGATACAGGGCATAACTTCCCTGAAACACTTACTTACAGGGATGAACTTGTAAAAACCCTCGGTGTAAAATTAATTGTAGGTTCAGTACAGGACAGCATAGATCAGGGAAAAGTAAAAGAAGAAAAAGGTTTTGATGCGAGCAGAAATTTGCTGCAGACTGTTACACTGCTTGATACACTTGAAGAATATAAAATCGACGCTGCTATGGGCGGCGCACGAAGAGATGAAGAAAAAGCAAGAGCAAAGGAAAGATTTTTCTCGCACAGGGATGAATTCGGTCAGTGGGATCCAAAGAATCAAAGACCGGAACTTTGGAATATTTTCAACGGGAAGAAAAATCCGGGCGAACATTTCAGAGTATTTCCGATAAGCAACTGGACTGAGATGGACGTCTGGAATTACATTCACATGGAAAATATTGAAATGCCTGTAATTTATTTTACTCATAAAAGACTTTGTATCAGAAGGAACGGGACGCTGCTTGCGCATTCGGAATATCTCAACATCCGCGAATCGGAAAAACCGGAAATGCTGCAAGTGAGATTCAGAACTATCGGTGATATGACCTGTACGGGTGCAGTATTGTCTGAAGCAAATACCCTTGAAGATATCATAAAAGAAGTTTCCGTTTCCAGACAGACGGAGAGAGGAACCAGAGCCGATGATAAACGGTCAGAATCTGCGATGGAAGACAGGAAGAAAGAGGGATACTTTTAAATAGTTAACAGTTAATAGTTAGTAGTTAGTAATAAATATTTATCACATACTTCAAATTTTTTAAACTATAAACTACAAATTATTAACTACTAACTATTAACTACTAATTGTTAACTATTAACTACTAACTATTAACTGTTAAAGTGATAAATTATAAGAATAACGAATTACTGAGATTCACAACTGCCGGAAGTGTTGACGACGGCAAGAGTACTTTGATCGGTAGGATGCTTTATGATTCCAAATCTATTTTCGAGGATCAGCTTGAGGCAGTAAAGAAATCCAGCGAATACAAAGGTCTTGATTATGTTGACCTTTCGCTTCTGACGGACGGACTTAAAGCTGAAAGGGAGCAGAGTATTACAATTGACGTTGCATACAGATATTTTTCAACGCCAAAGAGAAAATTCATAATAGCCGACACACCGGGGCATATTCAATATACCAGGAATATGGTAACCGGAGCTTCTACAGCAAATCTCGCAGTGATACTTGTAGATGCCAGGCACGGAATAGTCGAGCAGACATGCAGACATTCGCTGATAGCTTCACTTCTGAAAATAAATCACATAGTCCTTTGCATTAACAAAATGGATCTTGTCGGATACAGCAAGGATGTTTATGAGAAAATAGTCGAAGACTACAAAAAATTTGCAACAAAGTTAGAGGTCAGGGATATTCAGTTTATTCCTATTAGCGCTCTTATGGGAGATAATGTCGTAGAAAGATCTGAAAACATGGACTGGTATGAAGGTTCGACTTTATTGTATCTTCTGGAAAACGTTCACATTGCCAGCGATAACAATCACATTGACTGCCGATTCCCTGTTCAGTATGTGATAAGACCGCAGTCAGATTTGAATCACGATTACCGCGGATATGCCGGAAGGGTTGCAAGCGGCGTATTTAAGCCGGGTGATGAAGTTTCCGTATTGCCCTCAGGATTTACTTCAAGGATAAAATCAATAGATACATTCGAAGGTCCGATCTCTGAAGCATTTGCCCCGATGTCCGTTACAATGCGGCTTGAAAATGAAATTGATATAAGCCGGGGGGATATGATAGTTAGAGTTTATAATCAGCCGGAATCAGGTCAGGATATAGAAACGATAATCTGCTGGCTCAGTTACCATACAATGAACCCGTCTGCAAAATATCTACTGATGCATACAACCAAGGAAGTGAAAGCCATAATAAAGGAAATAAATTATAAGTTCGATATAAACACTCTGCACCGCATCGAGAACGATAAGGAAATAAAAATGAATGACATTGCACGGATAAGACTGCGCACTACGCAGCCGTTATTTTATGACAGTTACAAAAAAAACAGAAACACCGGAAGTTTGATACTCATTGACGAAGCTACAAAAGTAACCGTAGCTGCGGGGATGATAATCTGATCTATCTTAAAATTTAATTATCTCAATTGCTCTCAAATAAATCTCCGATAGGAATCAGTCCTGAAACTTTTAAGGATTTCATATATTCAAAAAATAAACACTTCAAATATTTTCAGGATAACGGTATAGATATAGCTGTTTTCGGTAAAACAATTAATCCCGAAGAGAGTGATGCTAGAATTTACCAGAATTTACTTGTGTTTGCATATGTAACACAAAATCTGAAACCCGGCTCAGTCATACTTGAAATTGGTAATTCGAATAGTCCGGTTTTCAAAGCACTTTCATTGAAAGGATACGACTGCCGGAAATTAAATTTTAAAATTAATGATCGTGAAACAGATACTTATGATAATGTGAAAACAAAGATAGAATGGATTCTGAAAAATGATAAAGGAGAGATAATTAAAGATGAAGATACAACTATCGCTGATTTCTTATATTCTGTTTCTGAATTCGATAAAATTTCCGAAACGCATGAATTGTTTGAGTCTGTTTACATAAAAATGAAAAATTCAGTAAAGCCGATGGCATACAGTCTTTTATGCTTTGTCGGTTCTATCAACAAGGATAAACAAATATGGAATAATAAATTTTTAAACTATCTTTCCGGAAAAAATTTCAATTCGAATATTACTGATCAAAACAGTTTAATTATAAAAGATAAGGATCTTTTTTTTCTTTCTGAATCTTTTTTTGAGAAGCATTGGAAACTTTCAAATGAAATAAAATATGAAGAACTCGGAAAGATGTATTCCATTTCTTTACTTCAAAAATTCAACAATCCTTTTCTGATAAATTATTTTCAGGACTTCACTTATTCAAAGAAATCTCATTTTGATCTGTTTGAAAAGTCCGGATATACCAAAGAAGTTTACGGAAGTGAATTAGATGAAAAAGACCGGAACATACAAAATTACAGGGAACTTCTTGCTTACAGTCTGATCACTAATAATTTCGAACCAAATTCAAGAATACTAGCAATCGGTGAAGTTTCAGAAAGTTTAAAAAAGGCACTGTCGCTGAAGTATAATATTTACAAACTAACGAATCCAGAAATTCTTTCAGACAAAACAATAGTAAGCTCTGATGCATCTAAAGCTGAGATTATTGATGTGAATAATACTCGTTTAAATTTCTTTCCTTTAAAATATTTTGATTTTATCTTTACTGTATCTGAATTCAATAAACTTGAAGACGATCTTTTTATATTCACAAAAATCGTTACAAACATCAGGACATTAAAAAAGGATTTCGGATATGTGCTGATGAGTTTCTGTAATATTTTTTTTAACGGTGTAGCATACAAAAACAGTTTTATTTATTTCTTATTTAATTATGTTCAGAAAATAAATAAATTTGAAAGACACTATTTACTGCTACAAGATAAAAACTTATATTCGCTGATTAAGAATGATTATTTTCTCAGCACAAAAGATTCATCAGTTACTGTTACTTTGATCGTATATAGTATTCTCTGGAGGACAATACCGCAGTTACCTATTATTTCTTCAGTCAGACCCGGCGATTCATTGAAAAAGAGACCTGCATACATTTTTCATCATATTATGAAAAGCGGAGGTACTTCAGTTGTTTTAACATTATATAAATGGTTTAAAGTAATATTCGATCATACGGAAGATCCGAACGGAATTTACAGAAATATAAATGAGTATTTGAATTATAAGATTAATTTAGAAAATGTTTACAGTGACTGCTGCATAGCAGCACATTTTCAGTTCAATGGATATTTGCTTCCGCAAAGATATCCTGAGGCGATTCTGAGGAATAAGGAATTCAGAATATTTACATTTATACGAGATCCGTTAGAGCTTATGATATCGCTGTATTATTACAGTAAGAGAGGAATTTCAACTACACTGGAAAAATATTTAACAGGACAGCAGAATTATCTGGCAGAATTTTTTCCATGTAATGAGAATAATTACAAGGAAGTTATTGACAGGTATTTCTTTGTTGGGATTGTAGAAAGGATGCAGGAGTCTTTTGATAAACTTGCTGAACTCACAGGCAAAAGGAAGGTAACTCTGCCTTTTGTAAATAAATCTGAAAAAGATATTCAGGTTAAAAATCTTTCGCAGGATTTCATTGATAATTTCAAAAAAATAAACGAACTGGATTATAAAATTTATAATTACTGTCTCGAAAAGTTTGACAAACACAATAAGTAAAATCATGTATTTCCCATCAGTATAACTCCCAAAAGAACTTTAAGTTTTATTTCATTAACAATCTAATCAGAATCCTAAACTTTAGTCTAAACTTTTTAGTATTAAAATTTTTTCAGTTTATATTAGTAAATTTTAAAAGTTTTAATTATATTAAAACACCTCAATAAAAGATCCAAATTCAAATAACATTTTCTATACGACAAATATTTTTTCGAATTTAATAAATTTTGTCAAATTATGGATTTAAAAAATAAAACCGAAAATTTACTTTCGGATTCTCTGTTAGAGTTATACCATTCAGATTATATTAAGGAGTTTACATACTCGCGAATTAATCATTTTAATTTTTTCAGAAAAAATAATATAGATAAAATTCTATTCAATACCGAGCTTGATCATTTTCGTTCAGATGTAATTATGTATCAGAATATGCTCGTTTACAAATATGTTACGGAAAACATTAATCCCGGATCTCAAATCCTTGAAATAGGAAAAGACTTTTCTCGCGTATCAAAGATGTTAAATAAAAAAGGTTATAAAGTTAGTTGTCTTGGATTTAATTTTAAAGAGTCGTTTGACAAAGGTGGAAATATAATAGATGTTGATTGGATTTTAAAATCCGAAAATGGAATACCGGTTAATGATTTTCCAAAGGATTTTTTCGATTTCAGCTTTTCAATATCAGCTTTTGTTCAAGTTCCGGAATTGGAATACTGCCATAAACTACTTCTAGATAAAATAAAATATTACATGAAACCGCTCAGATATTCACTTTTCTGTACTCTAAATGTGATTAATTTATTTAATGTAATCTGGCATAATAAATTCTTTGATTATCTTTATGAAAACTCTCATACTTTAAGCGATTCATTTAATGCTGACCAAATTTTATCCGATAAGAATTTATTTATGTTAACTGAAGAATATTTTAACAAACATTGGGCTAAAAATTCAAATATGACATATTTAAAGGACGGAAGACAATTTTCCTATTCTGTTTTTTGGAATAATTCGGATATGCTAAACCGAAATGAATTTGAAGAATTTACTTATTCTAAGAAATCTCATTTTGATTTGTTTGAAACAGCCGGAATTCCTTTTGAACTTTACGGAAAAGCAATTACGAAAATGGAAAAGAGTATAAATATATACAGAAATATGCTTCTTTTCAGTTTTATTATTCATAATGTTAAAAAAAATTCAAATATTTTAATTATCGGAAAAATTGATGATTCAGTTTATTTAAAATTAAAAAATAATTACAATTTTTATTTTATAAACGACATCGAAATTTTAACTAATTCAATTTTAAATTCTAAGAGAATAGAATATTCAGATATAACTGATGAGTTTAATAAAAAATTAAATTTCTTTCCTTCAAAATATTTTGATTTCATTTTTTCAGGAGATGCGTTTTTTAACAAGGTATTCAATGAAATTGAGTTGAAAAGAATTGAATTAAACATTTATACTCTTCTATCCGAATTCGGTATGGCATTATTTAGCTTTACAAAATATTTTTCAAAACATAATGTATTAAATTATGAATTAGCTAATTTTCTATTCAAATGCTCAGAGTATTCAAATAAATTTATCCAGTATAATGACTTAATCAACGATAAGGATTTATATGCAGAATTTCCTGATAACCTAGATAAGCTAAAAAGAGATTTAGAAAGCAATACTAAAAAAATATGTTACAATATTCTTTGGGATTACAAACCTATTTTACCAATTGTGACAAAATTAAAACCGGCTGAATCACTAACTAAAAGACCTGCTTATGTATTCCATCATTTAATGAAATGCGGGGGGACTTCTGTTGTCAATGCTTTATGTAACTGGTTTGAATTGATATTTGAACATAATGATGCTCCAAATGGATTATATAAAGATATTAACGATTATAACAGATATAAATTAAATTTGAGCAATATATCCTGTGATTACTGCATTATTGCACATTTTCAAAATGAAGGTAATTTTCTGCATGAGAGATACCCGGAAGTTTTAAAAAGACCTGAAGAATTTAAAGTTTTCACTTTTGTCAGGGATCCAATGGAATTGATAATATCAATGTATTATTACGGCAGAAAAAACATTGATGGCAGTCTTGAGAATTATTTGAACGGATTTAATAATTTTCTTGCTAACTTGTTTCCATGTGATGAAAGTAATTTTAAAGAAACTATAGATAGATATTTTTTTGTAGGTGTTACTGAGAAATTACAGGAATCATTTGATAAATTAGCTGAAATGACAGGAAAGAAAAGAGTCCCGTTACTTTCGATTAATAAATCCGAAAAAGATGAACAAGTTTTAAAATTGTCCAAGGGATTTATCGAAAAGTTTAAAAAAAATAATTCACTGGATTATTTAATTTATGATTACTGCGTTTCAAAATTTTCAAAGATTCAAATAATGTTTTATTTTATTTTGAATTAATTTTTACCCGTAAAATATAAACTTTTTTTTAATTTTTTTAAAAATTTGGAGCTATTATTTAATTATAGCTTTAAATATTTGATTTTTTAAGTTATTTTATTCCTCATTACTTTACAAAATTTACATTTTTAAAACAGGAGAAAAATAAATTGAGAAAATCAACAAAAAATTTTTCGGCATTTATAATAATTTCAATAATTTCTTTTATTACATACGGAAATGTATTTGCATTGGATTATTTTCAGAAAATAACAATAAACCCAAACAAATCAGGTATCATAGAAATAAGATATTCTGCTAAGACAAGTGATCTTGGCGGTGCAGATGTTTATAAAACACTGCCTTTTACAGAAGCTAAAATCAGAGCTGCTTTTGCATCTGAAAATAATATTGTACAAAGTGTTAATGTTAATAATAAAGATAAAGAACAAACAAGTGTTTTAGTTAGAATTAAATTTACATACTTTGGTAAAATTAATACTGCGCCGGCATTTTCAAATATAAAATTAACATATTATGAATCCGGCGACAGCACTTCAATGATTTATCAGTTACCGCCCGATAATAATGTTCCAAACGATCTGAATGCAGTATATACATTCGAATTACCTGCAAAAGAAATTACAAGGTCATCGGGTACTGTTAAAGATAATTCCGTTGTTTATGGGTTAAAACCGGAAAAAGTAAAAAGTGGGATTTCATTGTATGCAAATTTTAAACAGACTGATAAAACTATAGCTTCCGACAACTCCGGAAATAATAAATCAGGATCTGAAAAAAAAGAAGATAAAGAAGAAGGCTCCTGCGGATTATTTGGAATAGAACTTCCGATAATATTAGGACTTGGATATGCTTTCAGCAGAAAATTTAAAAAGAAAAAATAATTCTTAACGGGGCTTTTTGAAAAAGCCCCTTTTTCCCCAAAAAATATTAGAGTAAGATAGAATCCGAAAGTCTATGGAAACAAATATGAATTCCCACAGTGCAGTCGGCGATATGTCCACGTTACTTTCAGATCTTTACAACAGAAATTTCAGACCGGCATCAATAATAGATATTGGAGCGAATAACGGCGCATGGAGCAGAATGGCAAAGAAATTTTTCAGGGATTCGGATTTTTATATGATAGAACCGCTTGAAGAAATGGAAAAAGAATTATCTGACTTTTGTTCTGCAAATCCGGGTTCAAAATATTTCATCTGCGGAGCTGGTGCAAAAGAGGATATTCTTTATCTGACAATCGGCGGTGAAAATCTCACCGGTTCCAATTTTGTATTCGGTGAAAATGAATTTCTAAAAAAAGAATCCAAGCAAAGACCGGTCAGGGTCAGAACAATGGATTCACTAATTGAAAACGAAGAAATTAATCCTCCTGAATTTGTAAAGATGGACATACAGGGATTTGAACTTGAAGCGCTTAAGGGCGGTCAGAAACTGTTTGAGAAAGCTGATGTATTTATATTGGAAACAAATTGCTTCGAATTTATGAAAGGAGTTCCGCTTGTGCATGAAGTAGTGATATATTTCGCCGAAAGGGGTTTTGTTATTTATGATTTCCCGGGATTTTTAAGAAGACCTTATGACGGGGCTCTGGCTCAGATGGATATTTGTTTTGTCAGAAAAGATTGTTTCCTCAGAGATACAAATCTCTGGGATAAACCCGCCGGTTAAAATTAAATCTTTTTAGATTTTTTTCTCAGCAGTAACGCTGTCTGATAACCATACGCTTCCTGATTCACCGAAACAAATTCGAAAATATTACTGAGAACTTTTTTAAGGTAATCTATATCATAAAACACCTGAGAGTCAGGTCCTCTTCCTCCGACAATAACATTAAAATTTTCCTTTTCAGATTCATACTTAGGAAATGTCTTCATATATCTTGAAAGCCATTTGTCTTTATATTGTGTATCAAGCAGATCTATTGTATGTCTGTCCTGAACGGTAAGATACAGATAAGCTTTTTCAGAACTGATTCTGTCTAATTCCATAAACCACGAATCAGCAAGATCATCAATATGCGTGAAGACAGATCCTGCATAAATAAAATCAAAGTAATTGTCTCTGAACGGCAGATGAGGAACTATTGTATTTACAGCAAAATTAAACGGAGGATTGAGATTGTTATTCGCCCAGATGATATGTTCAGAACTTATATCAACTCCCCATATTTCTTTATTATTTGCATACGGCTTAAGCCATCTTATCATTCTTCCGGCGCCGCATCCAAAGTCGAGTATGTTCCCGGGATTTTCCGGATTGTATCCGCCCTTAGCAGCAATTTTAAGCATTTCCTCTATCTGCAGCTTGCCGTTTAAATATTCCTCAATGTTATCGCCGTAACCAAGCCAAAGGTCTTTATGCGGAACAGGAAGATCGTATTCACATTTGAGAGTGGTTTCAGTATTATTTTTATTTACAATATAGAAATCAGATGTGAACTTGTAAGGATAATATAATTTTGATGATTTTAAAAAATAGAAATCAGGATTCTTGTTATTAACTTCCTTAACAATACCGGCTATTTTATTCTTAAACCATTTCCTGATTGAATTTGGGAGCAGGATCATTTTAATAAAAATAGATTATCGAATAAATTATTACCGGCAATAGAAAACAGTTTAAGCATTTCATCATTTTTGCCAAAGTATATTATATGACAAAGGCTTAAAACCTTCATAGGGCTGTTTCACATTGCTTTTCCAGGTTTTATTGAAAGCTTTTTCTGACATAAGAAAAAGATCAGGATCTTCTTTCATAGTTTCAAAATCGACAAATTTGTTTATTGAATCTACATTCTTAAACATATACGGCAGCAGATCATTTGTCCAGATATAACTGTACTGCAATATCACATCAAAACAATGCATCGAAAATCCTCCGGGCTTTAAAACTCTGTTAATATCATCGGTAACATCTTTCAATACTTTCGGATCATCATTGGGGACATGCTCCAGAGCTGAAATGGAAAAAACCAGATCAAAGTATTCGTCTTTTAATTCCTTATTAAAATTTCCCATATAATCTTTTACAAGAGTATATCCTCTGGACTGAACATCTGTTAATCCAAAGCCAAGTCCTTCCAGTTTATCAATATTCCAGCACTCATATTTATTTTTGAAATATGAAAGAATTCTCGAATCAGCTCCTCCGACTTCCAGAATTTTTGCATTTTCCGGAAGGTTGTGTATTAAAAAAGAAAAGACAAGAAGGTCCTGATAATTTTTAAGATCACAGATTCCAGGATCAACTTTTTTCCCGTAAAGCTTTATATCATAGTTATCAAGATCGAATAGCTTAAAGTGTGATTTTTTTGAATAAGTAAAATTTTCAAACTCCGCAGGAGATGTAAATCTGTACATTAGATTTTTAACCGTTTAATTTTTATGGGATAATCCATAACTTAAGGTATTTAGACTATTTATTAAAGGATAAATTTATTTATCTCAGGTATTTCCGGATTTTTTTGAAAGAGTTTGTGAATTCTTTGTTATCCGAGTTCATTCCTATTCATTGAAACTATTTTGAATGAATTTCTTTTCAGGTAATTATTAAAAACTAAACAGGTTTAATTATTTTCTATAACAAGACAAGTCTTCCGTTAACAATATCTCTGATACTTTTAATTTTATTTAAAAGTAATTTTTTATACGGGCAGTTCAGCAACCCAAACATCAGCAATTATACTCCCCGCGTTTTCTATGTCAGTAATTTCGGCAATGATCTGAATTCAGGTCTGTCGGAAGATAAAGCATGGAGATCCCTTAATAAAGTATCATCATTTAAATTTCAGCCCGGTGATATGATTCAATTCAGAGGCGGTGATCTGTTTAAAGGAAATCTATTGTTTAACAATGAATCAGGAACTGATGAATTACCTATAAGACTTTCTTCTTACGGGCTTGGAAAAGCAGTGATCAGAAGCGATAAGGGGAGCTCTCTGTCCATTCTTCATAACGGAGGATTTATAGTGGAAAATATTGAGTTCACGGGTTTGTATGATCCTGATAAACATTTTGCAAAAAAATACGGTACGGAATATACAGGATTGCACATTTTTACTTATGCAAAAAGAAAGTCAGGTAAAATAGTAATCAGAAACTGCATTATAAGAAATTTCAAAGATAACGGCATTTCAATTGGAGGAGAATCAATTTCTAAATACGGATATAAAAATGTAACCGTTGAAGAAAATACAATTTATAACTGCGGGGATATCGGGATTAAAGTATGGGGTTTAATATATCAGGATATTTTTATTAACGGAAATAAAATATTTGACATAAAAGGTGTAAACCCGCATCCGCACGGTTTCAGCGGTAACGGTATCAGTTTATCGCATATTTATAATGCGAAAATAGAGAGAAATCTTATTTTCAATAACGGTAAATACGGCAAAAGATCCGGCGGCGGAATTGTAACGGGTGAAAGCAGGAATATACATGTGCGATACAATGAAGTTTATGGTATAAAAGCCAATGACGTGGACGGTGACGCAATTGATTTTGACAACGGCTCGGACAGCTGCATCGCAGAATACAATTATACGCATAATAATGACGGAGCCGGATTTTTGATATCAGGAGAAAACAACGGAAGCGGAAGCGACAATAATATTATCCGTTACAATATAAGTAAAAATGACGGATTAAAAAATAATTTCGGCGCTGTAAAAATTTATTCGATTGTCGGTGCAGATAACAATAAAATATATAATAACACAGTAATCAGCACTTCAATCGGAAAAAATTTTCCATCATGTTTGAAAATTCAGGGTCCGACTACCAATACATTTGTTGAAAATAATATTTTTGTTACTGTCAACTCAGCAATGCTGATAAGTATTGACGAAACAAAGCAGGTAAATCTTTTATTCAGGTCAAATTCTTATTTCAATTATAACGGAATGTTTGTAATTATTTGGGGAAGGAAAGCATACAGAAGTTTCAATGAATATACAGGAGCAACCGGTCAGGAAGTTTTCAATTCCGTTCTAAGGGGAATATACGGAGATCCTAAATTAAGAAATCCTTTTACCCGGACAGATACTGTAAACAATGCTTTTAAGATCGACACTCTATCCGCATATAAACTTTACCCGTTCAGTCCTCTTATTAATTCCGGCTTTGCAGTTCAGAAAAATTTTTTACCGGCAGTTACGGATTTTTACGGTAAGGAATTAACGCTTGAAAATCCTCCTGACATCGGCGCCTACGAACATTGATTTTAATATTACAAATGAGTCCCCGCAATCATTTTATTCTTAGATATAAATATTCGTTTCATGAAGTTGACTCAATTGATATGCATGTTACCCGCAATACTATCCCATTTAGTCCCCGCTAAAGTTTTACTCTTATCTGTAAAGTATTTTCAAGCCGGTGACTCAATGAAAACAAATGGATGGAAATTATGCATAATTTTCGTTTTATCTGAAATGCATTATGACTATTTTCACAATAAAATCTCATTTACGATATTAAATGTCCGGAAAAATTCTTTATGAAGATTTCTATAATGCAGCCGTATATTTTTCCATATCTTGGATATTTTCAGCTCATAAATTATGCTGATAAGTTTGTAATATTAGATGATGTTCAGTTTATAAACAGCGGCTGGATAAACAGGAATTATATACTTCATAACAAGGAAAAGCTTTTATTCACAATACCAATTCAAAGAAACGGTTCGAGAAGCGACATTAATAAGGTTGTAGTTTCATTAACTGCAGAGCGAAAAAAGAAATTGTTAAAATCATTCTATTTTAATTATTTAAACGCTCCGTATTTTAAAACAGTATTTCCAATGTTAGAAAATTTATTTTCCGGCAACCTGACCGGAATTTCAAAACTTGCGCTTTCAAGCATTGAAAATGTATCTAATTATCTGGGTATTGATACCCAAATAATTGAATCATCTGAAATTTACAATAACAAAGAATTAAAAGGACAAAACAGAATAATTGATATTTGTAAAAAAGAAAAGGCGGATGAATATATTAATCCTTCCGGCGGTATTGATTTATATAAATATGAAGATTTTAAAAACGAAGGTATCGAACTGAAATTTATTAAATCCAGAGAAATAAAGTATAAGCAATATAATAATGAGTTTGTCGGACCATTATCAATTATAGATAACTTAATGTTTAATTCACCGGAACAAGTGAGAAAGTCTTTAATTGAATTTGATTTATTATGAGTATCCACAGAATTATTCCGTCTGATTCTACGGAATGGGATAAGACTCTTGAAGGGATCAATCATTCTTTTGCACATACAAGACAAAGCTGTCTGGCGATGAAACTGACGACCGGATATAATACTTATTTATATGTATTTGAAAAGGATAATGTAATAATAGTCTGTCCGTTAGCTGAAAGAAAATTCAATAGTTATACTGACATTGTTACCCCTTACGGATTTTCAGGTTTTACTGGAAACGGTTTACATCCTGATTTTTTAAAATACTGGGATGAGTTTACAAAGGAAAATAATTTTGTATGCGGATACTTAAGTCAGAATCCGCTGTTTACAAAAAAGGATTATTACCATTCTGAAGATTCTTACAGCAATACAAATTTATATTTTCTTGATCTCAGGCAAAGTCTGACTGAGCTGTTTGATAATCTTGATGCGAACAGAAAGAGAATTATAAAAAATTTCAGACAAGCGGAAGCGTCATTTACTTATAATAAGACTTCCCTGACGGAATTTTTTATATCAAACAATCATAATTTTCTGAAAAGTATAAACGCTTCGGAAGCAAATTATTTCAAACGGGAAACTCTCGAATATATTTGCGGACTTGAGAATGTATATATGGCAGGAGCCGTTGAAAAAGACAAAATTGTGTCGGTTTATATTTTCGCTCATACTGAATATTCAGCTGACTGTCTTTTCAATGTTCCGTTGCCTGAAGGCAGGAAATACGCTCCTACTCTGCTGTGGGCAGGTCTGAAATATTATAAAAGCAAAAAAATTCCGGTGATGAATCTCGGCGGTGGGCTTAAGGAAGATGACAGCATTGCAATGTCAAAGGAAAGATTCGGTGCTTACAAGCTTCCTTTTATAAATCTGAAACAGATCTACAATAAAAATGTGTATGAAAAACTCTGCGCAGAAGTAAATGCCGATAAGGATGATATGAACGGTTACTTTCCGGCTTACAGGAGAAAATGATGTAATGAAATTTTATCCGGTATTAGTTTTAAAAAATTTTTTTAAAATAATTTAATTCAATTGTTTGTAAAGTCAGCAAAGTTTTATGACGCTTTATATCATTTCAAGGATTATAAAAAAGCGTCAGAAAGACTTACGGAAATTATCAGTAATTTTAATCCCGGCGCCGTGTCAATACTTGATACCGCCTGCGGAACGGGAAAACATATTGAGAATCTGATGTCAAGATATGAATGCGAAGGTCTTGATATAAATAAAGAGCTTCTCGAAATTGCGGAGCAGAGATGTCCCGGTATTGTTTTTCATGAATCGGATATGACTGAATTTAATCTGAGGAAAAAATTTGATGTCGTCACATGCCTTTTTAGTTCGATCGCCTATGTGAAGACATATCAGAATTTAGTTAAAGCCGTTTCCACCATGTCAGATCATCTTAACCGTAATGGTCTTCTTATAATAGAACCCTGGTTCAGCAGGGAAACTTACTATGTAAATACTATAACGGCAAATCATTATGATGAAAAGGATATGAAGATCGCCTGGATGTACAACAGTATTATGAAAGATGAAATGTCCGTGCTTGATATTCATTATCTTGCCGGAACTCCGGAAGGAGTAATTCATTTCAGCGAACTTCACGAGCTTGGCTTATTTGATGATGCTCAGTACAGAAAAGCAATGACTGATGCCGGACTTGAAGTTCATTATGACAAAGACGGACTTTTCGGAAGAGGCATGTATATAGGAATTAAAAATTTGTAATATTTACTTTATTTTAAATCAATCAATTTTAATGAAGGTCAGTGTCTGGATGTCAGCATACAATCACGGGAAATACATATCCAGCTGTCTGGAATCCGTACTGATGCAGAAAACTGATTTTGATTTTGAGATTGTGATCGGTGAAGACTGTTCGGCGGATAATACGCGAGAGATTATAAAAGAATTCGCTGTCAGATTTCCGGATAAAGTAAAACCTTTTTTCCCGGAGAAAAACATAGGGATGATGCAGATGGATGTCGCTACTTTTTCTAGGTGCAGAGGTGAGTATCTCGCATTGCTTAACGGTGATGACGAATGGACTGATGAGAATAAACTTCAGATACAGGCGGATCTGCTTGATTCTGAAACCGATGCGTCAATGTGTTATCACAGATCATTTGTAATTGATGAGCTTTCAGGTCAGGAATGGGAAACAGAATTTACCGGGACAGGAAACGAACTTCCGGCAGATAAATTGTTTCACGGATTTAATCCCATTATGACTGCTTCTGTAATGTGCAGAAATCCCGGAAAATTGCCTGACTGGTATGAAGACGTACCATACGGCGATATGCCTTTGTATCTGATGCTTTCTGAACAGGGGAAAATAAGATATATTGACAGGACAATGTGTCTTTACAGAATTCACGCGAGCGGTAACTGGCAGGGCGATACTTTGAAAAGCAATCTGTTAAAAGATATTAAATATTATAATGTGATCAATGAAAAATTTGATCAGAGATACAGTCCCTATATAAAAAAAATTTTAGCACTAAGATATTTAAGTCTCACTATATTAAGTTTAAGAAATGATGAATATGAAGATGCTGATAATTATTATAATGAATTGCTAAAATGTGACAGAGAATTTTTAGAAAAAAGAAATTCTGAAATTCAGACTTTGCGGAAAATACTTGACGACAATTCTCTTAAAAAATATTACGGTGAATTAATCGGTTCCGATCCCGGATGGAAAATAATCTGATTATATTTTTAGAAATATAAATTTTTAATGTTCTGCAGATGCTTTTAGATACAAGCAAATCTTTATCGAAGTTCTTACCCGTCAGCATGTCAGAGCAGCGTCCGCTCTGGTCCGTTATGATACCCGTTTATAACAACACTTCATTTTTAAGTCAGATTATTCAGAAGATTTTATCGCAGTATACTGATTCCGGTCAGATGGAAATTTATGTGATCGATGACTGCTCAACGTCAGGCGATCCGGGTGGAATTGTTAATAAGTTCGGAAACGGTATTGTAAATTATTTCAGACAGCCGGTAAATGTCGGACATTCTAAAAATTATGATACATGCATACGGAAGGCAAAAGGTAAATTAATTCACATACTCCATCAGGACGATATGGTGAGGGACGGATTTTATGATAGAATGGGAAAAGCGTTTACTGATTTTCCTGAGATTGGCGCTGCATTCTGCAGGCATTTATTCATAGATGAAAAGGGCAACTGGCTATGGATTTCAGAGCTTGAAAGAGAGGAAGACGGAGTACTGGATGACTGGCTGATGAAAATCGCGGAGAAGCAGCGGATTCAGTACGCTTCAATGGTTGTAAAGAGAGAGGTATATGAAAACCTCGGAGGTTTTGTAAATAAGGATATGGCAGGCGACGGATGGCAGATGGCGGGTGAGGACTGGGAAATGTGGGTACGGATTGCCGCTAATTATAAAGTAGGATATGTAACTGAACCTCTGGCTGAATACAGAATTCACAGAGCTTCCATGACAAGCAGTCTTGCAAAGTCAGGTCAGAATGTAAAAGACATTCACAGGATAATTGAAAGATTTTCACAATATGTACCGGAAGATAAAAGAGAGCAGGTAAAAAAATCCGCAGCCAAACATTTCGCAAACTATTCATTTGAAAATTCCAAAAAAATTCTGAATGATACAAATGACTCTGATGCAGCGGAAGCGCAGCTTAATGAAGCAATAAAACTCGATCCGGAAATTTATTCAAAAGACTTATTAGTTTACAGCAGACTAAATGAGATGATCCGTTTTGACGGACTTTCCGTTGTCATATGTATGCAAAATGATCCTGAAGGGATAATTGATTTACTTCATGAGATAAGTTCTCAGAATAAAAGTGATGAAATGGAAATCGAAATAATATTTGTCGATAACGGATCTGAAGATGACACATATTCTGAATCTGAGAAAATTCTATCCGATAAGGATCTCAACAAATTTCCATTTAAACTCTTTAAACAGGAATATCCCGACTTTAACTCTGCACTTAAGACAGCGTTTGATAAATCAAAATTCGAATACATTCTGGTATGTAACGGAAGATTTAGTCTCAGCGAAAATTTTCTGAAGACAGTAACTGATAAAATCAAAGAAAATAAAGAAACCGGTCTTGTCATATCTGAGAAAGAAATATTTACAGACAGCGTGCTTCCTGTATGGCTTGACGAAAAACTTTTCCGCGGCAGATTTATTCCTGATTCAAATTTCATTCAGGAAAAGAACGAGGTTTTCAATATAACAGGTGCGGTTTTAAGGAAAAGCGCCTGGGAAAAAATAATGGATAAGGGAATTATTCCCGATCTGTCCGGAGAACCGGAATCCGGAAAACGAATTGAATCACAGCTGCCTTTCATACTTTTGAAAAATAACTTCACTGTCTCGAAAGAAAAATTTGCAGTTTACAGGAAATTTATTCCCGCTGCAAGTCTTGAATATCATGACTTTATGAATTTCTGGAAAAACAAAGGAAAGGAATCCGCAGCACTGTATCAGGGAAAATCAGTAAGATTTATTCTCAGGCAGACATTGAAATTCTACATCAAATATGTTTCCGCGGCTCATCATGAGAAGTTGAGAACCGGCACAGAAAACGTAAGCTCAATTTATGCAGGTTATTATTTTGAGAAGCTGATGACATTGCTGAATACTGTTACGCCGAATAAGTTAAAGCAGATAAAATTATTAAGAAGCATTTCCGGAAAATTATACAATAAATATTTTAAGAATATATACATCCGGTTCCAGCCGAAAGTTAAACGTACCGGAATCACATCTGTTATAGATCTTTTCGCAGAAGAAAGGACTCCTCAGCTTTTAATAAAGAGCTTAGCTTCACAAAAAGTAAGATCTTATGTTGACACAGAGACAATAATTGTTTTAAATAAAAATAATGAGAATTTCTCAGAGCAGCTCAGAAAAATCTGGGACAAATATAAGCATGGCGAAAGAGTTCTCAGAATAATTACATCTGAAGCCGGAAGTGTTTCAGCATTTAAAAAAGCAGTTGGACAATCGAGTTACGATTACCTTGTGTTTTTTAATGGCAGAGACGTACCTGAAGAGAATTATCTGCAGAATGCATTAGGCATTTTAAGAAGCAATGACAATATTCATTTAGCAGCCGGTGAAACAGGAGCTATGTTTGAAACAGATCCTCCGTTATGGTTTGAGAAATTCAAAGATTATTTTTTTGAAAATTCATTTACACAGCAATCAGGAAAAGGCAGTTTTTTAGTCAACAAATTATTTCACGGCGGAGGTATAGCGGTTAAAAAAAGCACAGCGGAAGAAATCTTAAAATTGAATACAGGAACCTTGTTTGAGAATATTGAGAAAGGCGAAAATATTTTTGAAAGAGATTATAACGGTTCGCTGTCGGAATCTGATATTACGGTTAACACCAGTCGTGTTTTAAACATCAGCAAGTTATTTTCAGATGAAGAGGTAAGCTGGGATAAGCTGCGTAAAATCTGGCGTGAGTCAGGAATCAAAAACCAGACAGATATTTACAGAAAATTAAAAATTATAAATAAAAAAATTCCGTTTCAGCTCAGAGTAATTTTTAATAATCTCAGGAAATGCGGTTATAAAAATTTAATAGATTACGACAACACAAACGAAAATAATTTAAAAATATTATATATTGAAAAAAACTTGGGCAAATTAAATTCACTGCTGAACCAAAAAACCCAAAACCCCAAAAGGCAAATCAGACTAATTAAGAAAGGAGCAAGAAAGAATGATTCAGTTTATCTAAGCAGACTTACAAACGGATATACAAACAGGATAGCAAGAAAAGGAGTATCAGTTGTTATCTGCTGCTACAACAGTGCGAAGCTGCTGCCTGCAACATTAGAGCATCTCAGCAGGCAGAAGACCAGAAAATACGTTGACTGGGAAGTTGTAATTGTTAATAACGCTTCGACTGACAATACTTCGGAAGTCGCTGCAACGGAATGGAAAAAATATCCTGACTGTAAAGGTTCACTCAAAATTGCATATCAGCCGATACCCGGACTTGCAGCCGCAAGAGAAAAGGGAATTGAAGAATCGAAGTATGAGTATATAGTTTTCTGTGATGATGATAACTGGCTGGATGAAAATTTTGTGCAGAATGTTGTAAGACTCATGAGGAGCAATTCTGATATAGCAATTGCCGGCGCAGAAACACAGGAAGTATGCGAAGTCGATCCTCCTGAATGGTTTCATAAATGGAAGAACTGGAGTTACGCAGTCGGAGAGCAATTTGAAAGACCTGGAGACATTACATGGTCAAGAGGTTTTGTCTGGGGAGCGGGAATGGTGCTTCGAAGAGAAGCCCTTGAAAAATTATACGGCGATGGATTTAAATCATTACTGACAGACAGAAAAGGTAAGGAGCTTGCATCCGGCGGCGATACGGAAATATGTTACGCAATGCGGCTTGCGGGCTGGAGGATCTGGTATGATCCGGAATTAAAGCTGAAACATTATATGACAGCGCCCAGACTTAAGTGGGAATATTTTCTGAAGCTTTGGAAAGGGTTCGGCGTCAGCACAGCAGGACTTGACACATATCTGAATTTAATACCTGAGGATATGATAGAAGGAAATTATATTCAGATCAAAAAAACCTGGGAAGAAAATTATTCCGATACTAAGAAAAAACTCAGAGATTTTGGTTCGGAAAAAGTAAAAAACTATGCGAGTCTTCCGGAAGGTGATCCTGATGCGCCGCTTATAGTTTTTAATCTGGCAAGACTTGAGGAACTAAAGCAAATAAAAAAATTATATAAGACAAGATCAGAGGAAGCTGAGAAAGCGCAGTGGAAAAAAGATTTTTTCCAGCTGAGACTTTTAAATAAAAAATATAAACCTGCTGATAAAGAAGACAAAACTGTCTGGCCATGGACAGATGAACCGGCTGATATTGACAATGAAAATATCAAAGAAGATTTTAAAATCAGTATACTGACTCCTTCCTACATGTCTGAGAATAAAATTGAGAAAGCTATACAGAGCGTGATAAGGCAGGGTTATAAGAATTATGAGCATATTGTAGTTGACGGCGGATCAAAAGATAATACTGTGGATATACTGAAAAAATATCCTCATATAAAATGGGTTTCTGAAAAGGATAACGGTCAGTCTGACGCTATGAATAAAGCTTTTGATATGTCAACAGGTGATATAATTTGCTATCTGAATTCCGATGATTTTTTTGCGCCGGGAGCTTTTAAAAATATTGTTAAGGAATTTCATTCTAATCCGAATGCCGATATGGTAGTAGGCAATCTTATATTAGATATGAAAAGCGGACCGATGATAATTTATCCGGAAAAAGATTATAAAAAAATCATGCTGTCTTTTTATTATTCATTTCCAATAAATCCGGTTTGTTATTTTTATAAAAGGAATGTACAGGAAAGGATCGGCAAGTTTCCTTTGGATAACCATTACACAATGGATTACTGGTTTCTCTTAAAGGCATATAAGGATTTTAATATACATAAAATGGAAGTGATACTGGGAACATTCTTATTACATGAAGTAAATAAAACCTCATCGGCGGACAATCTGAAGAACACGCATCAGACTATGATCAGTCATCTGAAGAATAATGATATGAAGTCCGCACCTTATTATTTCTACAATTACTATAAATTCAGACTTTTCAACAAGAGATCATACAGGGATCAGAAAAGCGTTACAAGATATCTTAAACCAAAATATATTAAGAGTTTTCATTTCGGAAAAGATTATTCGGAGAGAATTTTCAGGAAGGCATATGATAAATGTTATAATTACAGTTATATCAAAGGACTTATACTACTATTGTTATCAATAGCAGTATATCCTCCGAATCTGTTTAAAACGAGCAGAAGAAGTTTGCTCTATAGATGCATATTCGGTCATACTATTGTCGAGAAGATGAGAAATTATTATTACAAAAGTATTATAAAGAAATATGAGATTAAGGAGTCTTTAAAAACCAATTTAAAATTAAGGGGAAATGTACCGGTTATTTTAAAAACAGAGGCAACGGATAAAAATATTTTTACATTACTGTCATCAGGCAGGACAAAGGAATATTCAGATGTCATATTTCAAAGCGCTAAAGAGAATTGTTATAATTATAATTATCTCAAAAGTCATTTTTTATTTTTCAAATCAGTAGTAATAAGACCGGGGACTCTATTTAAGCAAAGCAGAAGAAGTCTTCTGATCAGATTATTTTTAGGGCATAAGCTAACGGAGATTCTCAGAAATAAGTATTATTATTCTGTAGTTAAGTCTTATGAGATCAAATCCGGATTTAAGAATAAAATAAATAACAGATATAAATTCACACAGAAACTGAAAAATTTCCCGAGGGATTTTTATTATTATTTCCGCTACAGAAAATTTAAGGCACGGTCCAAAGAATTATATGACGAAGCGCGTATTACTTTTCAGAATAATGAGAAATCAAAGACAATTAAATTACTGATCCCGTCTTTTGTTTTATATCCTCCGTCTATTTTTAAAAGAAACAAGCTCAGTCTTTTTGTAAACTCATTCAGGAACGGCTCGGCAAACAAAAAATCTAAAGAAGTGAAAAAGTGATCCGGCAACTAATTTATTCCGGTCTATGAAAAAAGGATTTTCAATCATTGTCTGCTGCTATAACAGTTCAGAATTACTGAAAGACACATTAAGAAGTTTATGCTCACTGATTACTTCAGATGATTTCAGCGCTGAAATAATAATTATTGACAACGCATCTACGGACAGCACATCTGATTTTGCACAAAAATTGTTAAATGAATTTAAATGTCCTTTTGATTTCAGAATAGAATATGAACCGATACAGGGTTTATCATATGCAAGAAAAAAAGGTATAGAAATTTCAGCTTACGAATATATTTTATTTTGCGATGATGATAACCGGCTTAATGAGAATTACCTGTTGAATTCTTTCAGTATAATGGAAAACAATTCAGAGATAGGTGCTTTGGGAGGAGTCAGCGAACCGGTTTCAGATGTTGCATTTCCGGAATGGTTTGAAGATTTCAAACAGAGTTATTCAGCAGGCAAACAGTCGGATAGTAACGGGGAAATAAAATCCGAGCTGCATTCGTTGTGGGGTGCAGGAATGGTATTGAGAAGAAAGGCAATTGAAGATCTGTACAAAAACGGATTTCATTCTTTGCTTTCAGACAGGACGGGAAACGCTCTTTCATCCGGAGGTGATACTGAGCTGTGCTATGCACTCAGACTTGCCGGATGGAAGATCTGGTTTGATGACAGTTTAAAACTAAGACACTTTCTTCCCGGAAGAAGACTTACCTGGAATTATCTAAGGGAGCTTAACAGAGGATTCGGAAGACAGAAAATAAACTTTGACGCTTATCTGAAAAATTTTTCATCAAACGGAAAAGAAGTTATGAATAAAGATACGGACTGGACTAAAAGATTTTTCTTTATGATAAAAAAAATGAGATCGTACGGATTCAGAAAGATTATTAATTTCAGAAATCATAATACGGGAGATCCGGAAATTATACGGATGGAGAAAACCATCGGCTGCATGCAGGAGCTGCTAAGACTAAAAAATGAATACGGAAAAATGATAACTGAAACAGGTAAATCCCGATGGATAAGGCATAAATGAAATTAAATACTGAAAATGACTATTCCTGAAATATCTGTTATAACGACTGTTTTTAATTGTAAAAAATTCATACGTGAATCAATAGAAAGCATCCTTGCACAGACATTCCGGGAATTTGAATATATAATTGTAGATGACGGTTCGGATGACGGGACTACTGAAATTATTAAGGAATTTGCTTCGGCGGACGACAGGATATTCCCGGTATATTTGGAAAAAAACATAGGACGAGTATCATCGCTTAATAATGCGCTTAGCATATCGAAAGGAAAATATATTGCAATTCAGGATGCTGACGATGTTTCATTACCGGACAGACTTTTTGTTCAGCATGATTTTCTTGAAAAAAATCCTGAATATTTGCTTACCGGTTCGAACATACATATAATTAATGAAACAGGTGAAATAATTTCCACACCAGTAAGACCGGAGAATGACAATGAATTAAAATTCAGTCTTCTGTTTAAATGCACTTTTGCAAATCCCAGCTTAATGTACAGAAGTTCAGTAATTACGGATCACAAACTCCGCTACGAGGAGGAATTTAATCATGCAGAAGATTTCCGTCTGATAACTATTATTAACAGTCTGGGTAAAGTGCACAATTTAAAGGAAACACTGATACTTCACAGAAGACACGGAGATAACAACAGCATAGTTAATTTTGACAAACTGAACACAGGCAGCACTGTAATTGTAAAGGAAAATTTTTTACAGCTTGGAATTGAAATCAGTGAGGAAAGGGCTCTGAGGATAAGAAAACTTTTTTCATCCAAAGGCATTGACAAGGAGCATGTTTTTGAGGATATCCGGTTTTTGTTTCTTGCAGTAAAGGAATTTCAGACAAGATACAGAACAGTTAAGAACCGTGAGGTAATCCGGACTTTAAAGCGCATGCTGAAATGGCTGGGCAAAAGGAATTTGGTTTTAAAACCTGAATATCTGGCTTTGTATAATTCAATTCTGACATATTACCTCAAAGAAACATTTATTTTAAAAAATTAAATCATTATTTTACTCCGTCCCAAAATCATACAAATATTATTATTGCATTTCTTTACAATTTAAGGTTACAAATTGCGATTTAGATTAGTGTAAATTATTTTAGAAATACATTTTTTACATTAAAAGTAATCATTAAATTACCTGGCAAATTCTTATATTTTCAGAAATTAAAGCTTTTAATTTAAATATACTTCTGCCGTTTATTATATGAAATTAAATAGTAATACCGGGAAACTGATTTCGGTTATAATTCCATTTTATAACAGAGTAGAGTTACTTAATTCATCTATAAAATCAGTAATAAACCAGACATATAAACCGATTGAAGTTATTTTAATTGATGACTTTTCCAGAGAGAAATTTGATCTGACCGGACTGGAAAAATACAGGTCCGATGATTTTAATATAAAGCTGATCCGAAACTCCAGAAATCTGGGTCCGGGATTGTCAAGAGAAGAAGGAAGGTTAATTGCCAAAGGTGATTATTTTGCATATCTTGATTCTGATGATTTCTGGCACAGGGAATTCCTTGAGAAATTAACTGACGCATTGGAAAAAAATCCAAAAGCCGGGATGGCATACAGTAAGACACTCCTGATCAGAAGCAAAGGAAACTTTCTGAGGAATAAAAATGAAGATACATTCAGCTCTATCATACCTGTAATATTTGATGTTCACGGAAGACCATGGGCTACCGGCGCATGTATATGGAGAAGAGAGATCGTTAATAAGATCGGACCGTGGATGGATTCAAGGATCTGGGAAGACTATGAATATGATATCAGAGCTGCGAAAATAAATAATAATATTGTACACGTTCCGGAAGTGCTTTTTTATGTCAATATGGATTCAAAGGAGAAAATATCCCTTGTTAAAAACACAAAAAAAATGATAGAGGATAAAGCTCATTCAATACTGAATATCTCAAGACAGTTAAGAAATTCAAAATTCAGAGATGATAAGGAAATCCGTGACAGAATAACTTATTATCTGCTGACATCCTGCGCTACATTATCCGATTATAAATCCGGCGTACCGATCATAAATGAAATGTTCACTGAATATTACAACTGGAAAAACCGCAAAAATTATTTCGTTAACGCCCTGACTTATATTTCTCCGTACAGAATAAATTCAAAAGTGTTCAGAAAAATCAGACAGCAAAGCCAAAACTAAAATTTTAAATTTTTAGCTGATATGTTTAGCATAAATATTTTTTTCAAATATGGAAAGTTCAGTTACTTCAGTTTAATTATATTTTGTTTTGTTAATTTATTTCTGACTGCCGGAACGCTGTATTCGCAATCCAATCCAAACTGGATCACACCAAACAAGACATATCTGAAAATGTATATAGTCAATGACGGTATGAACAGAATCAGCAGGGCTGATTTTGTATCCGCAGGTATAAATACAAGCGGTTTAGATCCGAGGACAATAAAAGTATATAATAAAGGTCTGCAGATCCCGATATTTTTTTCCGGAGAGCAGGACGGAGTATTTAATGACAATGATTTTTTTGATTTTTACGGAACAAGAAATTACGGAGGTTTGACAAAAACATATGATCAGAACAATGTAACTGCCTATATAACTGATGAGTATTTCAATCAGTATTCAGATACTAATATATACTGGGCTGACTGGGGAGGAGCAAACGGGATCAGATATCAGAATTTTAATTATACAGCAGGTGCTGCATTTCAGAATAATTATTTTACAGGCAAGATTCATTTTGAGAAAGATCTGCTTTACCATCAGGGTGAAAATTTCTCAGGATCTGATTACAGATTTTTATCGACAGAAAAATTTCTCGGCGAAGGATGGTACTGGAAACGGCTGCAGAATACCGAAATTCTATCGGATACTTTCACAATTCCCGCGCAAAGCAATTCTCCTCAGAATTCCCAGATTAAACTTTTTGCTTTTCCAGGGACACAGAATCTTAACGCTGTAAATGAACATATTTTAGAAGTAAGAATTAATGGCATACTTATCAATACATTAGTTACGGATAATTTTAAAAGAATAGATACGACGTTATCATTTGCATCTTCAATACTTTCTGAAAATTCGGTTAACAACGTTTCGGTTAAATACACTCATCTGCCGGGATTCACAGGATATATGTATTTTGATTTTTTTGAGGTCAGTTATCCGCGTAAATTTACTCTTACTGATAAAAAATTATCCGCTCTTATCAGCAATGCCGATACTTCTTCAAGATCATTCAGAGTAAGCGGATATAATAATTCATCACCGGTTTTTATTTATGATGTAATAAATAATTTCAGGATCACAAATTTCTCATTTAATTCAGATACTCTGATTTATTCAGCCCGCGGAAACAGCAATATACAACTCGTAAATGACACCGTAAGAAACAAACCTTTCAGGATAAAGCAAAGGCAGGTTCCGAATCTGGTTTCATCATCAAACGGCGCTGACTATCTTATCATTTATAATTCAATTTTAGAATCACAGGCAGAGCAGTTAAGATCATTCAGAAATTCTCATGACGGTTACAGATCAGTAAAGGCAGAGATTGAGGATATTTATGATATATTCGGTTACGGTCTTGAAGATCCCCTTGCAGTCAGATATTTCACAAACTATGTAAATGAAAACTGGCAGCTGCCGAAGTTAAAATTCATTTGTCTCTTCGGAAGAGGTTCGCTTGATCCGAAAAAAAATTCTTCCGGATCAGTTTATTACAAAAATCTTGTGCCGGTTTACGGATATCCAAATGCTGAAGGCTATTTCGCTAATTTCAATTTTGGTTCTTTCTTCTATTATCCGCAGGTTAGTATCGGCAGACTTCCGGCTTATACGCCATCCGAAGCGCAGATCATGGTTGACAAGATCATTGCTTATGAAAATCTGCCTTTTGAAAACTGGAATAAAAATTTTACATTTATTACTAACGGAAGCACTCTTCAGGAGCAGGCGGCTCATCAGAACCGATCCAACTTTGACGCCAGCGTTTATATCTCTACACCTCCTGTATCAGGTATTGTAAATAAAATCTACAGATACGATACTTCAGGCATTATAACTTATAATTACGCTGACTCTATAATTAAAACATTCAACGAAGGAAGCATTTATGTAAATTACAGAGGACATGCCGGTAGTCATGACTGGGAAATTATGATGCGGGATCCGAATGTTTTAAACAACGGTAATAAGCTTCCACTGGTAATCAGTCTGACCTGTTTTACGGGAGAAACTGCTAAGCCGGAATTCAGGGCTTTTATGGAAAAATTTTTATATCTGCCAAACAAAGGAGCTATAGGAGGAGTGAGTACAACGGGCTGGAGCTTTTCCACAAACGGAAATGATTTCGGATCTTATATGCTTCAGACTTTCAAAAATGACACTGCAAGAAGAATGGGCGACCTGATAAAATTTTCAGGTAAAAGCATGAGCAGAGATTCTTTATCTTTTTCCATAAGACATACTATCAACGGTTACAATCTTGCGGGCGATCCCGCCGTTAATCTGAAATACCCGAAATCGCCTGATTTTAAAATCACTGATTCGGATTATAAAATTGAACCAAAGTCTGTTTCACTGAATACTCCAGCCACAATTACTGTAAATCCCATAAATCTGGGAATATATGCTGACACTTGCATTGTCCGTTTTCAGCTGATTAAAAATAATGTAAACGCATCTTACAAAGATACAATTATCAGAGCTTTTGATGTTAGAAAAGAAATCCGGCATAATTTTAAAATTGACACGCTTGGTATTTACAAAATGAAAGTTATACTTGATGTCAATAACAGATATCCGTTGGAAAATCCCAATGACAATATTATCACAGTTGATATTCCCCTGCTGGAAAGTTCTTTTATCCCGATCAGACCTGCAGATAATTCCGTAATTTTCAGTGACAGCGTAGAGTTTGCAATTCTAAATCCTAATTTTGATTACGGACAGAGTAATGTTAAAATAATTGCTGAAATGGATACGTCAGGCAATTACAATTCACCCGTAAAAAAGACATTTACAAATCTGAATATAAAGGAAGGCGCTACAAATTTTAAAACTTCCATACCTGTTTTAAACAACAATACTTTGTATTACTGGAGAGCAAGGTCTGTTATTGATTCCGATACTTCATCATGGTCAGAAAGTTATAATTTTATTTACAATAACGGTCTTTCCTTAAATACAAAATACAACCGTTTTACCGGTGAAAGCCTGCCAGTTGTAATTTCAAAATCAGATAAAGATCAGTTTGATATTTCCGAGATGAATAATACATATTTTTCAAATGATGGTCTCAGATTAAAAGAAGAGGATGCAATTCTGTATGTAAGATCTTACGGAAGCAATGCAGAAGAAGCATCGTATTTCAGCGTCGGCAACAGTAACCTTTACATTGACGGAGGAAAAAATACCGGTCTTAACTTCCTGAAAGTAAAAAAACTTGATGGTAAAATTCTACAGTTTAAAAATCTGAAAATGTCAGATTCAACAGCTTCAAATGATTCTCTGCTGACTTTTCTTAATACATTTGATACGACACATTATTTGATGCTACTAAACGCAGCATATTTCCCGGGCGGAAAAAAATTAAATGCAGGTACTAAGTCAAAACTCAGGGAATTCGGAAGCATTTATGCCGACTCTATCGGACTGCTTTCATATTTTCATTCGTGGGCGTTTATAGGATATCTTGGTGCTGCACCATCTCAGGCGTCAGAAATGTTCGATGCATGCTGCAGACCTGCTTTAAACTGTCTCGACTGCGATCACTGGTTTGAAGCTGTTACTACAATGAATGTAAAATTCCGGAATACTTCCGGTTATGTAACCAATATAATCGGTCCTGCCAGTTCATGGTATGATTTTTCATGGTCAGGCCAGACTTTCCCTAACAGCTCTTTAGGATTTGATGTTATAGGAATTGAAAGAAACGGAACTGAAACATTACTCAGACAAAATCTCCTGACACCGGATTTCAATGAACTTGCAACTATAAATGCAGAGCAGTATCCGAAGCTTAAATTTAACGCTTTATTTAATATCGATTCTCTTACAGGCACTGTATCCCCTGTCCTGAATTCATTGAAAGTAAATTATTCAGCAGCATCTGAGTTAGTATTAATAAAAAATTCTCTTCAGTACAGTGCTTTGACAAAAGATAAAAACGCAGTGAATTTTTCATTTGATTATTCAAATAACGGATACAAATATATTTTCGGTACGATTGTAAATCTTTACAGCAAATCTGTTTCAGACTCGAATCTGATCTCAACTGATACAGTAAAAACAATTTTAAAAACTGACAGCGTTTTAACTTATTCAAACAGTTTTAATAAACCTGATTTCAGAGACAGTGCACGGGTATTTGTTGTTATTAAACCGGTTAACGATCAGAATGAATTTTATTATTTCAACAACGATGCTGATATTCCACTTACAGCATCATCTTCCAATGTAAAAAATGATATTACAATTTCCGCTGACGGTAAAGTTATTTATGACGGAGAAACTGTCAGAAAAAATCCTGATTTACGTATTGAACTTTCCCGTGAAAGGAATTATACTGAAATGAACGATACTTCATTAATTTCACTGAGACTAAACGGAATTCATATTCCATACCGTTCAAAGGGAAATTTGAACCCCGTACTAAAGGTCATGGAATCTGATAATCAAAACAGTTCTGGAATTTTTTCACTGTTGCTGAATGCCGAACTGAACAAAGGTTCAAACAGGTTAAGCATTTCATATTTAAATTCAGACGGAAATTCAGATTCACTTTCGATGGAATTATTAGTCTCGGACGAAACCGGAATAACCGGATTATACAATTATCCGAATCCGATGAGGAGTGAAACTTCATTTATGTTTGATATAATTTCTCCGGACGTAATACCGTCCGTTAGAATTAAAATTTACACTGTTCATGGAAGATTAATTAAAGAAATTTTTACTCAGCCGTCTTTCGGATCAAATCAGATATTCTGGGACGGTAAGGACAATGACGGTGATTTTGTTGCGAACGGAACTTATCTCTATAAATTATTTACTGACGGGAATAATAAAACTGAAACTCCTGTTCAGAAGCTTGTTGTACTCAAATAAAATAAAATCTAAATTAATTTTTATAATCTATATTCCAAAAAATTTTAATGAATAAGATATTTTTCACCTTATTACTTCTGTTTGTATTTGCAAAAATACTTCCTGCACAGGATTATAACTGGATCACTCCGAATAAAACTTATCTTAAAATGTATGTAGCTGATAACGGAATGTACAGGGTTGACAGGAATGATTTTACTAATGCAGGAATAAACACATCCGGAATTGATCCGCGAACTGTTAAGCTGTATAATAAAGGCGTTCAGCTTCCGGTATATTTTTCAGGTCAGCAGGACGGCACTTTTGATGCGAATGACTATCTGGATTTTTACGGTGAAAGAAATTACGGCGGGCTTGTAAAAACCTATGACCATAATAACAATCTTGTTTATACTACAGATGAATATTATAATGAGTATTCAGATACAAATGTTTACTGGATAGACTGGGGCGGAGCTTTAGGCGTAAGATATTCGGATATGAATTATCCTGACCTTACTCCGTATTCAGGAAGTTCATTTACTGATAAAATTGTTTTTGATAAAAATAATTTTTATTCACAGGGTGAGAATATAAGCGCAACGGATTACAGATTTCTTAATACTGAAAAATTTCAGGGAGAAGGTTGGTTCTGGACCACTTTAAATAACAATCAGACTCTTACGGAAACATTTTCACTTCCTTATCTTAGTCCTGTTGTCAGCAATGCTTCTATCTACATATTTGCTTATCCGAGAGTAAGAAATACTTCCGTAGTGAATGAACATAATCTTGAAGTAAAAGTGAACGGTAATTTAGTCGCTTATATTTCAAAAAATGATTTTCTTAGATTTGACACCACCATTACATTCACAAGCGCATTTCTTGTAACGGGAACGAATACAGTTACAGTTAAATATATTCCTGCTGCAGGAACTTCAGGCGGAGTACATTTTGATAATTTTAAAATTCAGTATCCGAGAAGATTCGCTCTCGAAAGTTTTATTATGTCAGGCAACCTCTCTTCATCAGTAGATACTACTACAAAATTATTCAGAGTAAGCGGATACAATTCCGGTAATCCCGTAAATATTTATGATGTAAATAATTTTAAAAGAATTACTGGCAGCAGCTTTACGCTCGATACTTTGAAATTTTCAGGGAAGAGCAATTCAAATTTTCAGATAGTAAATAACAACATAATAAAAAAACCTTTCAGGATAAAACAGAAGCAGGTTCCGAATTTAGTCTCCGCATCAAACGGAGCTGACTACCTCATCATATACAATAAGCTTTTTGAATCGCAGGCGGAGCAGCTGAAAAATTACAGAACTGCAAAAGACGGATACCGGTCTTTCAAAGCAGACATTGAAGATATTTATGACATTTTCAATTACGGTCTGGAAAATCCGGCAGCCGGAAGAAATTTTGTAAAATACGTTTATGATAACTGGCAGCTTCCGAAACTAGGATATGTTTGTTTATTCGGAAGAGGCTCACTGGATCCTAAAAAAAATCTCGCCGGTTCTACTTACAGCAGCAACTACGTACCTGTTTACGGCAATCCTCCGTCTGACGGGTATTTCGTAAATTTTAATATGGGTACGTTCTGTTATTATCCGATGATTTCTGTCGGAAGACTTCCCGCTTTTTCAGTAACCGAAGCGCAGGACATGGTTGACAAGATAATCGGATATGAAAATGAACCGCCTGCAGCCTGGTCAAAAAATTTTACTTTCATTACCGGAGGCGGTACTACTTCCGAACAGAACGGACACATGACAAAATCGAATTTCGACATCGGAGTGTATATTGATATTTCCCCTATTTTCGGAAATCCAATAAAAATTTACAGAAATGATATTCCCGGAACTATTACTTTTAACATTAAAGACTCTGTAAAAAATGTCATTGACAGAGGAACAATGTTTCTGAATTTCAGAGGTCATGCGGGAAGCCATGACTGGGAAATTGCAATGAATGATCCAAACACTCTTTCTAACGGAAATAAACTTCCTTTAGTATTAAGTCTTACCTGCTTTACAGGAGAAAATTCGAAATCCGATTTCAGAGGTTTCAGCGAAAGATTTTTATACCTGAAAGATAAAGGCGCAATCGGATTTATCGGAACAACCGGCTGGAGTTACTCACAGTTTGGAAATGATTTCGGTTCGCATATTCTGGCTTCCATGAAAAATGATTCGACAAGAAGGATCGGAGACCTGATGAAATACGCAAATAAACAGATGAGTAAAGATTCACTGTCATTCAGCATCAGGCATACACTAAATTGCTATTCGCTAATCGGTGATCCTGCAGCAAAGTTAAATCTTCCCAGAACTCCGGAATATTCAGTTACTGATTCTGATTATAAATTATCCAATAATTTCCCGGGAGTAGGAGAGCATATTACACTGACTGCCTATCCTAAAAATTATGGTTTAAATTCCGACTCACTAAAAATACGTTTTCAGGTTTACAAAAATAATCAGATTTATTATACAAAGGATACAATCCGCAGAAATTTCAGGAATCTTGACTCAATTGCATATACTTTTAAAGCGGATTCTTCTGGTACTTATAACGTTTCTGTAAATCTCGATCAGGACAACTGGAATCCAAATGAGATTAAAACAAACAATACTCTGAATGTAGAAATACCGGTTAAGAATATTGCATTCATGCCGCTGAAACCGGTTAATAATTCTATTGTAACTTCTGACAGCGTTGAGTTTACATGTTTAAATCCTTTAGTACTTACATCTGTCAACAGCGTGAAGGTAATTCTTCAAATGGATACGAGCCGGAATTTTAATTCTCCTCTCTTAAAGACTTTTGCAAATACCAATATAAGCGGAGCTGCAACAAAATTTAAAACTTCAGTATCGGTTCCGGTTAATAACAGGATTCATTACTGGCGGACAAACAGTATAATAAATTCCGACAGCACCGGCTGGTCAGGTACACAGAATTTTGTATATCAGAGTCTTAAAAGTCTGAGAGATAAAGATATTGAAATTCAGAGTGCCGGATCCGGTAATTCAGTGCAGTTATTAAAAAAATTCAGCACACAGCATATTTCTTCTGATCTGAATTCCCTGACCTTCAAAGACAACGGACTGCAGATCTCGGATTACAGCAGTCAGCTGTATGTGAGATCATACGGAAGTAACGGAGAAGAAGCATCCTACTTCAGCGTAGGAAATAAGAATATTTACATAGATGCAGGTATCAATCAGGGAGTAAACATTCTAAAGGTAAAAAAACTAAACGGTAAAATACTTGATTATAAAGTTTTAAAAATGAATTCCGGTACTTCTAATGATTCACTTGTAACATTCCTTAATACTTTTGATACGACTCAATATCTTATGCTTTTAACCGCGGCGTATGTACCCGGCGGACAGTTATTATCCGCTGCAGCTAAAACCAAACTGAGAGAGTTCGGAAGTATTTACTGTGACTCGATCGGATATCTCAGTTATTTCCATTCATGGAGCTTAATAGGATTCAAAGGCGCTACACATGCGCAGGTTTCTGAAGCATTCGATCCCTGCTGCAGAGTGTCTATCACATGCCTTGACTGTGACCACTGGTCGGAAGCAGTCAGTTCGAAAAATGTAACATTTAATTATTCAGACGGAACGGCTTCTAATATAGTTGGACCTGCTCAGAGCTGGGACAGTTTCTCCTGGGATCAGACTTTATTTCCCGGAAGTAACATTAGGTTTGATATTTACGGTATTACCGAAAATAATTCACAGATACTTCTTTTGTCTAATGTAACGACAAATACATTTACAGATCTCAGCTCGATAGATGCGTTTACATATCCGAGACTTAATTTAATTACAAAAATTTCAATAGATACATTAACAGGAAATAAATCTGCGGTAATGAATTCTCTGAAAGTAAATTACCTGCCGCCTGCTGAGCCGGTATGGGATATGAATTCTCTTTTTGTAAATTCCGAAAGTAAAACAGGACAATATCTTAAAGTTTCAGCGAACTGTTATAATCCCGGTTATATAGATTTAAACGGATTCGCTGTTGATTTTTACAAAAACTCCGTAACTCCTGCAAATCGCATTGCAAGCGATTCGAATAATGTTTTAATAGCCGTAGATAATTTTAAAAAGTATGAGTATAAATTAAAAATCCCGGCATTCAGGGACAGCATCGGTATTTTTATGAAAGTCAGACCCAAAGGCAGCAATAACGAATTTTTCACATTCAATAATACTGCATATATAGAGATAAAGAATCAGTATCAGTACAGACCTGCTTCCGTTAATGTTTATGTGGACGGAGTTACGGTAAAAAGCGGTGATTATGTAAGACAAAATCCTGAAATCAAAATTGAATTTAATGATGAGGAAAGTTACGGTGCTTTAAATGCCGGCGCTTCTCAGATGTCATTGAAAATTAACGGGAATGCTTTTACAAACTCTCAAAAAAGTATTTCAGGAAAATTAACTAAAAATTCAGATAAAGGAATTGATAACCCGGTTAATTCCAATGACAAATCTGTTACATTTTATCCTGAACTTAAAGGAGGTTTAAACCGGCTTTCAGTATTTTATGATAATAACGGTATATCTGATTCTGTATTCTTTGATGTGATAGTCAGTGAAGATCTTATAATTGACAATATTTACAACTACCCGAATCCGATGAGAAGCGAGACTAACTTTATGTTTAATGTAGGAGGTCTCACGCCGCCGGACAGGTTTAAGATAAAGATATACACTGTATCCGGTAAGCTTATCAAAGAGCTTGATTATCCGGTATCAATCGGATTTAATCAGATACCATGGGACGGAAAAGATCAGGACGGAGATATTGTATCAAACGGAACATATCTGTATAAATTAATTATGGATGGTAATTCCAAAAATGAATCGCAGGTTTATAAACTTGTAGTTTTAAAATAATAATTTTTTAGTTCGAATAAAAAAAGCGAAGATGATCAGTCTTCGCTTTTTTTATTTTCAAAATTAAAATTTCTCCTCTAGATTTTTTTTAATTATTAATTTAAGTATAATCCCGGTAATAAATCTTTAAAAATGTCATTGCTCTTTATTTGTAATTTGTAATTTGTAATTTGTAATTTGCAATTATAAAGAGATCTTCTCTTCAATAACTGAAACGATTTCTTCCGATTCCGGTTCAACTTTACTTTTAAATCTGGCAGCAGTATCCCCGTTTTTATCAATTATAAATTTCTCAAAATTCCAGCCAATGTCACCTGCAGGATCTGAATTTTCCGTGAGTCTCTGGTAAAGGGGACTTTTATTTTCACCAAGCACTGCGATCTTGTCAAACAAAGGAAATGTCACGTTGTATTTTGATTCGCAGAATGTCCTTATCTCATCATTGCTGCCCGGCTCCTGCCCGCCGAAGTCATTGCAGGGAAAAGCCAGTATTTCAAATCCCCTGTCTTTGTACTTCTTATATATTTCTTCAAGTCCTTTATACTGTTTTGTATAGCCGCATTTCGATGCGACATTTACAATCATCAGAACCTTTCCTTTGTAATCGGAAAGTTTAACTTCCTTTCTGTCCATATCCATTACAGATAAATCGGAAATGTTTTTAGTTTTTACTGTTGAGGTATTCAATTTTGAATTTTCCTTATTTATGTTTTGATTTTTAACATCTGAAGTATCCGAACATCCTGCTAACAAATTTATATTTAACAGGAAGAATAATGTCAATGTGAATTTAATCATTTATATTTAATTAATTTTACAGAAAGTAATTTACCTAATCGGCTTTAATTTCACCAAGTTCATTTTCGCTGCTTGCAATTACAACGCAGGCAAGAGAATCTGCAATAACATTCGGAACAGTTCTGCACATATCAAGAAGTCTGTCAACTCCGATGATGAGCGCTATTCCCTCGGACGGCACTCCGATTGATCTTAACACGATTATAAGCATTATAAGTCCGATACCAGGGACAGGGGCAGTGCCGATAGCCGCAAGTGAAGCTGTCAGAACTATAGTGATCTGCTGAGTAAGCGAAAGATCAAATCCATAAACCTGCGCAATGAACATAGCCGCCACCGCCTGATACAGCGCTGTTCCGTCCATGTTGATAGTAGTGCCGAGAGGCAATACAAAACTCGCTATTCTGTTCGGCACGCCGAGCTTTTTTTCGCAAATGTCCATTGTAACAGGAAGCGTTGCCGCTGAAGAACTTGTAGAAAAAGCGACTGCAATGACCTGACGCTGAGTTTTGAAGAATTTCTTAACGCTGATTTTTGTGAAGAGTTTTAAAAGTAAAGGATATTCAAGAAATGTCAGCACTGCAAGTCCGATGATCACTGTTAATGAATAAAGAAGAAGCGTCTGAAGTATATTAAACCCGAACTCTGCAACAGTAGCAGCAATCAGTGTGAATACGGCATACGGAGCAATGATCATGATCTTTTCTACTAGTAATATCATTGCGTTTGAAACTCCGTCAAAAAATTTAATTACTGTTTTCGAACTCTCGGTATTGAACTGTGAGAGAAATATTCCAAACAATATGGCAAAAAATACTATCTGCAGATACTCTCCGTCAGCAATTGCCTTAAACGGATTCTTCGGAACTATATTCACCAGAAAGTCCACTATGTTCATAGAAATGTTCTGATCAATTTTGCTCTGAGCGTCTTCCTGAAACGTTTCCATCAGACGCATCTTGTTTTCCTCCGGCATGAATTTTCCCGGCTGTATCACATTTGCAAAGAATAACCCTATTGAGATTGCAATTACCGCTGTGATTGCATAAAACCCGATTGTCTTTCCGCCGATTTTTGCTATATGTTTCAGATCTGACAGCGAAGCAGCTCCGACAATCAGCGAGGACAAAACAAGCGGAACGGCAATCATCGTCAGAAGCCGAATAAATATATCTCCGGCAGGTTTCAGCTTTACAGCAATAGTCGGGATCTTATTTACTGAAGTTACATTCTCAAGCGTTTCCTTTCTTCCGTTGGGATAATCAATTTCAATCTTAAGTCCGGCTGCTTTCTTCTTATCTTTAATATTTTTAAATATCTTGATAATGCTTATCTGAGATTTTGAATCGAATTTATTCAGGACAGAATCCTTTTCTATAAACCTGACTTCGCCCCAGTCCTGCGAAATTATTTCAGCGCCGTTTGAAACATATTCAAGTTTACTCTGATTAATGCTGAACAATGAACCGAACATTGCGCCGAGTATTAAACCTATTACAATTTGTGTGTGTAACTTTAATTTAAACTTCATGACAGTTTTTTAATTCAAAACTTATTTAAAAATCTCTCCCTGACTTTCTGAAGAAAGATCAGCAGTGCGGAAGAGATCACACTTATGGTAAGGATAAGCTGCCAAAGCACGGGATTTACGTAATTGATCTCATAAAATAATTTTATATAATTCAGAATGCCTGTGTCAAATGATGAAGCGGCAAGAAATATATACAGGAATAGTATCAAAAGACCATAACCGAGATAAAGCATATTATTTTCGTCATTCTTTTTCAAAACAATTGAAAAATAGTTAGCAATGTTTGTAATTATAATTATCGTAAGCATTATCATCTGAATATCCATTTCCGAAACATTGTAAAACATTTTTGCAAAATATACTCCTAAATATCCGGCGGATACAATTATAAGCGCTGATAAAAGCACAAAGGACATAACATCCGCCAGGAAGTTTTTAGTTTTTTCCACATTCATATTCTTCAGCGTGATTATAAATGCGGGCAGCCCGATACCGAATAAATTTATAAGCGATACTCTCCTCGGTGTCAGCGGAAAATCAAGAAGGAAAAACAGCGACATCAGCGAAATATATATTACAAAAAAATTCTTGGTTAAAAACAGCTTGGCTACTGACTTTACGGTATTTACTATCTTATTGCCTTCGTCAAATATAGAAGGCATCAGCGAAAATTTGTTTTTCAAAAGAACAATATCAGCAATCTCTTTTGTAATGCTGCTGCCTTCTTCCATTGCAATTCCGAGATCAGCTTCCTTTATTGCCGGCAGATCATTTACTCCGTCGCCGATCATTGCAGTATATATTTTTTCTTTGCGCAACGCCCTGATTATCCTTAGCTTATGCTCGGGTTTTAATCTTGCGAATATTTTTTTATCAGTAACTGTTTTTAAAAATTCATCATCAGGCATTTTTTCAAGTTCATTGCCGGATACCATTTCCGTATCGCCGATCATCCATCCGATCTCATTTGAAACTTCCTGTATCGCCTTTGCTGAATCTCCCGAAAGTATTTTTATCTTTATATCATTATTCTCAAATAATTTTATCGCGTCAAGTACATCATCCCTTATTTTATCGTTTATAGAAATTATGCATAAAGGTTCGATTTCAATCTCATCAAATTTTACTTTCTTATCCTCAAAGGAAATATCCGAAACGACTTTTCCAAACAGCAGATTTCTGTATACTGAAATATTCCCGGCGTCAAATGCCTGCGACGCTTCAGTTTTGCCGCTTCCCTTCAGAAGCTCAATTAATACATCATATGCGCCGAGTATAAAAGTGATCTTCTTAATACCGTCAGATGTCTTCAGCATACTGAGCTTTCTGTCAGAGCTGAAAGGAAATTCATCTTTCAAAACATAATTACCTATTGGCGGGTAAATGTTTATTGCTTCAATAGTCGCGTTTTTATCACTGGTAAGATGCGCATATGTGCCGATCATGTTTTCAATTTTATTTCGGCTGTATTCTTTATTCAGAACAGTAATTTCCTTTACATTCAGTTTATTCTGCGTGAGAGTACCGGTCTTATCCATACAGACAACCTGAACATTCGAAAAGGATTCGATCGCATTCAGTTTCTGTATAATCGCGCCTAGCTTACTGATCCTGTAAACTCCGATAGCGAATGTAACTGAAGCCATCAGAACAAGCCCCTGCGGAACAAGAGAAATTAGTATTGTCGAGATCTTTCTGACGAAGTCAACATTCAATCCGTTTTTATTTAAAAAAATTTCTAATCCTACAAGGACAAGCGCTGACAGAAAGAGCAGTTTAACGATCATGTCAATTCTCTTCTGAAGCGGTGTGAGTACGAATTTATATTTCTTCGCCTGTGAAGTAATCTGCGCTGCAAAACTGTCATTGCCTACTTTTTCAGCTTTGTAAAATCCGTTTCCCGAAAGACAGAAACTTCCCGAGAGGACTTCGTCATTTTCATTTTTGTGAATGGGGTTTGATTCTCCGGTCAGCAGAGATTCATCAATTTCCAGATGATTGGAATACAATACTTTCCCGTCTACAATTATCTGATCGCCTCTCTGTACTTTAATGATATCATCCTTTACAACCTGCGAAGGATTGATCTTTTCTTCTTTACCGTTTCTGATCACGCATACTTCTTTTATAAGAAGCAGCTTGACCTTGTCCAGCGCTCTCTTTGCCTTTATCTCCTGAACTATGGCAATGGAAGTATTAAGGACAGCGATGAACATTATACCAATACTGTCGAGAATTAATCTGAAATCATCCGTCGTGAAATAAAAGTAAAGTACGAACAGTATGATAGACAATATGACAAAATTGAAAACGGAGAAAATATTTTCAATAAATATTTCGCTTATTGTCTTTGACTTGTGCTTATCGTAAGAGTTTACCTGTCCGGAAGAAATTCTGCTTTCGACTTCTTCGCTGTTTAGTCCTTTGAATTTCAAATATGATTCAATGCTAAGATTGTAATTCGCCTAATTTATCGATTTTAGTTTTTAAAGAATATATCGGAATATGTCTTATTTGGCGGGATGCATAGCGTGATTATTTCAATATTTAAAAGTCTTTATTTTAAATCCTTTTAAAAAAAATCCCGCAAAGATTTGATCTCTGCTGGATAAAGTATTTTTAGATTATTTATTTGTAATTTGAATTTTGTAATTTGTAATTTATTTGAGTAGGATCATCTTCCTCACCTGTTCAAATTCCCCTGCTTTTATTTTATAGTAGTATACTCCGCTTGCAAAATCAGAACCGCTGAAAGTTACGGAATACCTGCCGGCTGTTTTGAATTCGTTTACAAGAGTCTTTACTTCTCTTCCGACCATATCATAAATTTTTATATAAACCTGAACATCTTTCGGCAGATCGAATTTTATGTTTGTAGACGGATTGAAAGGATTTGGATAATTAGAATACAACTTATACTCTCTCGGTATATCTGTTTGTGAATTAATATTATCCTCTTCCTCTTCATGACATTCTGCGCATCCGTCAGAAATATGTAATCCAACTCCCATGTCAAAGTCTGAACGGACTGAAGTATCCTGATATTTATCAACTGCCTGAATTTTATATCTAACCGGATACTCAGTAGTATTTCCCATCCCCGGCCAGCCGCTGCCAACAGCATATATTGTTGTGTCAATATAACTTGGAGCAGTTCCCGAATCGATCTCAACTATATTATGCAATGTATAATTTACCGGTACAACACTCATACCTGCCGAAGTCGCTCTCCATATTTTATATTTCTTTTTATTATTACTTGTGATAAGCATATCCGGCTCCCTGTTATGATTCCAGGTTAATATTGGTCTCATAATATTCTCAGTTTCCACGTGATAATCTACAACCAAGCCCATAGGTTTTGAAGGAGGAGTGATCTGAAGAATAGAAGAATCCGTATGACCGCCTACTCCGTCTTTGTATACTTCAATACCGGCTATACCGTTTGTTAATGATTTATAATAAATAAATATTCCCGTTTTTGCATTACCATATGATTTAGTATTAGGATTTGAATATGGTGAAAAAACCTGATTGTATCCAATATTCCAGGAATCCCATCTGTCACCCCACATTTCTCTTGAAGTCCAAAGTTCATTGGAATTTGTATAAATTCTGTCAATTGCAGGGCCATTAAGAGCTTCATGTTTTCGACCAAAGCTGAACATTGGTACATTACTAGAACCAGCTGAAATACCATCAGCGTTATAATAACTATTTAAACCTCCGAAATCATTATTAACAATACCGGGTAATGAACTTCTCATTTTAACTAACACAGGACTTGTATTTGACCAGTCGGGATACTCATATCCGAAATTAGCCCAATCCCATAAACCGTCCGCACACTCTATATCTACCTGCCCGGAATAGTCTAAACCAATATTATTGCTGTGATAAATATAAATTCCCTTACCATAATCACCGGTATAAAGAAATGGATCCAATCGAGCAGTATCTCCGAGCATATAGACATCCCATTTGGAAATTTTCCTTCTGTTTTCAATAAGAAAAAAATCTGTGCTTGTAATTGGCACCTTTAACATCTGAGGAAAATCCGGAGATTGACCTGTACCGTTTCTTCCTGAAACATCCTTTATTGAATATGAGCCGGATTGATTAAAGTTAACAGTCAAAGTATCTAATAACCCCAGTTTGTATCTTTCATAACCGGACATAAATAAATCATTTATACTCATACCGCCATTAGATGTCATTATACCGGAAGATGAGTGAATATTTCCAAATAAATAGTGCCCATATTCATGTATTGCTATTCCCATTGATCTGTAAAACCCTAATGGTCCCGAAACATTAGTTCCTTTAACTACAAATCCGGAACCATATTTATTTCTGGCATTCCCGACTTTGACTGTATCATTATTGTTTGCAAATAAAATAAAATCGGAAGGACCCATTAATGGAACATAACCCGGATATCCTACAGCGCCTATAAAATCCTGACCGATAACCTTACGGAAAAATAGTCCCATCATATCGAGATATTTATCTCTTTCATATACGTAATTATTGTTCGAATCATTTCTCGACCATTGGTCAAACTTCAACCATTGAATTGTAGTATCGGCTTTCAATCTTGAATAAATTTCTACAAGAAGTGTGTCATATCCTTTAGTCATGTTTTGATAATGAGACCAATTGTGATAGGTAATTAAATGTCTTGCTTCTCCTGTAACATGAAGTGCGCCTTTGCTGATTTCCTGATAATAATCAGATAAGGATGAGTCTCTGTAATTTTCCCAAAAATTAACGGTGTTATTTTTATCTTTTACTAAAAATTTATTCATATAAACAGGAGGATCGCCTACGGGCCACTCATCGGATGATGCAGTATCATCAAGAAATTGTATAAAGACAAAAAGCTTATTGAAAGTTGCATTTGAATTAGAAGGGTTTCCGTTATCAAGGTCCGTTCTGTGAGGTTTTAAATATCCGCCAAAGAAATTATTTGGAACAGGCGGTCCGTTAGGAAAATCCTGTGTGCCGCATTCATCCTGTGAAAAAACATTTATCGGCGGAAATGAAAAACAAATAAGAAAGAATAGAAATATATAAGGATTTTTTAATTGAGTTTTCATAACTTGATTAAAATTAAAAGTCCGATAAAATGAAAGAGGAGCAGATGCAGATATGATCTGTTTACATTTATTTTGCTCGTCCGCAAATTATATGTGCTGCCCTCTTTCTGTTATTTAAACATAGAGTACAAAAAATAACACGGAGCTCTTATCATACTTATACCAATAAAATCATTTTATAAATAAGAATTTTTTAACAATAACTTCTTCACCTGTTAATCTGTAGAAATAAATTCCTGTTGAAAGTTTGTCTGCATTATAAGACACTTCGTATTTACCAATTGAAATTTCACTGTCAAAAATCTCATCAACTTTTTGACCTAAATTATTAATAACATCCAAGCTATATCTGCCCTGCTTTCTGATTGAAAATGCAATTTTTGTGGTTGAGTTAAAAGGGTTAGGATAATTTTGAAATAAACTGAAATCATCAGGGCTAATGAAAGAAATAGGTTGTATAAAACTTATGCCTCCGTTAGTAGTATGCCAGATTCTTCCGGCATTTCCGCATGTCCAGGCAAGACTGTCATTAAACGAATAAATACTATAAACTACTCCTGTTAGAAATTGCTGTATCCAGTTTCTTCCACCGTTTGTAGTTTTATAAACCGGTGATTGTGTTCCCGCCCATCCTGTATTCTCATTGCAGAATTCAATACTGGTTACATCAATATTCAAAGGAGAAACTCTTCCAACACTATCCCAGCTTACACCAAAATTTGTAGTCTTATAAAACGCTCTTGTACTGGAAGTAAATCCGGTATTTCCATTTATAAAAGACACTCTGTAAAAATCCCCGTTTTGTACTATCGAATAAGAACTCCAGTTTAATCCTCCGTTTGTAGTTCTGTAAATATATGATAATCCTCCCACTCCTACACCGTTAAGACTGTCTTTAAAATACATGTCTTCAGGGTAACCGGAAAATGGAACTGAAGTAATTGTTTGTCCTCCGTCAGTTGTTCTTCTTACACCATGCTCCGGACTGTCGAAATTTCCAATCCAGCCTGTATTATAATTTATGAAATAAACACATGTATAATTTCCATCTCCCTGCATTCCGCTTTGTATTTTTATCCATGTAGTGCCTCCGTTTGTAGTCTTTACAATAGTTCTGTAAAATCCAACTGAATAGACTACATTCGAATCAACCGGATGAATTCCAAACAGCGGTTCGAATGTTACTCCGAATCCCTGCTGAATCCAGTTTTCACCGCCGTTTGTTGTTTTGATAATATAACCGCCGTCTCCGCATGACCATCCTGTTTTATCATTTATAAATTCAATATCATACAAAGGATTCGTTGTCCCGCTCTGCTGAGTGAACCATTGAGCTTCTGAATCTAAAAATGAAATTAAAAATAAGAATAGAATTAAAAATATTTTTTTCATATACGCTTCTTTAAAGATTTTTTTAAATTTGCTTTAAGATATTTATGTTTGGAGCGGGATTATATGACGCTCTTATCATTATTATTATTATTATTTTATCAATATAAGCTTTTTTGTTTCACTTATATAATTTCCTGACAATCTGTAAAAATAAATTCCGGAGCTTAATTCTTTGCCGTCAAATTTAAGTTCATACTGACCTGTATTTAATTCGCCATTAAAAATTGTTTCTATTTTCTTACCCGCAGTATTAAAAATATCCATTTCGTATATTCCATTCTTACTAATATCAATTTTTATTTTTGTTTGACCGTTAAAAGGGTTTGGATAGTTTTGATATAATTTAAAAATTGAAGGAACGGAATTTGAAATGTTGTGTAAATTACTTATGCCTCCGTTAGAAGTATGCCAGATTCTTCCTGCATTTCCGCATGTCCAGACAAGACTGTCATTAAACGAATAAATACTATAGACTACTCCTGTTAAAAATTGCTGTACCCAGTTTCTTCCCCCGTTTGTTGTTTTATAAACCGGCGACTGCGTTCCTGCCCATCCGGTATTCTCATTGCAGAATTCAATACTGGTTACATCAATATTCAAAGGAGAAACTCTTCCAATACTATCCCAGCTTACACCGAAATTTGTAGTCTTATAAAACGCCCTTGTACTAGAAGTAAATCCGGTATTACCATTTATAAAAGACACTCTGTAAAAATCTCCATTCTGAACTATAGAATACGAACTCCAGTTTAATCCGCCGTCTGTTGTTCTGTAAATGTATGATAATCCTCCTACCCCTAAACCGTTCAAACTATCTTTAAAATATAAATCTTGAGGTATTCCTGTCGTTTGTCCGAATATAAAATTATTTCCACCATCAGTTGTTTTTTTAATTCCTACAATACCGCTTCCTAAATTTACTCCTGCCCAACCCGTATTTTGATTAATAAAATATAGTGAATAATAGTCACCTTCACTCGGATTTCCATTTTCTATAATTGACCAGTTTTCTCCGCCATTTGTAGATTTAATAAATGTTCGAAAAAAACCTACGGCATATATAACATTTGAATCAACGGGAAAGATTGCGGAGTAAGGTTTAAAAGGGGCATCATTTAAATTGTTTGCCCAGTTTATCCCACCGTTTGTTGTCTTCAGAATTATTCCGTCTCCACAACTCCATCCGGTGTTTTTATTTATGAATTCGATATCATACAATGCATTGGTAGTTCCGCTTTGCTGTGTGTACCACTGCGCTTCTGAATTTTGAATTGTAAATAAATATAATAATAGAAATAAAATTATTTTTTCCATACCCGCTTCTCTAAAGATTTTTTAAATTTACGTTAAGATATTTTCGTTTGGGGCGGGAATATCTTTTTTCGTTTTGCGTATTATTATTAAAAAAAAAAAAATAAATCAAGTTAAATTATTTTGAATTTTCTAATCGTGAGATAGATAGATCCGGCTGTAAGTATTGCGGTATAATTATCTTTTATTCTATTATGAAAACTGACAGGGCGCATGCGAAAAGCGCTGTTGTGTACGGAAGTTACATTAAAAAAAATCCCGTAAAGAATTTTTCTCTGAGTGACATAATATTTATAATACTATTTTTTTGTAATTTGTAATTAATATTATAGAAACTTAATGTCAGTTTAAATATTTTGAACTAATCTAATTATATGTTTCAAAATTACATCACTTCTTCTGACGGAAAATTCTTTGACGGAAAATCCGAATTCCGTTTTATCGGCTGCAATATGTATGAACTTGCGAATGTTGACTCAGTCACTTCAGAGAAAATGCTCACATCCGCCAGGCAGCAGGGCTTTGACGTGATCAGATTCTGGGCTTTCGGAAATGTGAACAGTAATAAATTATCAGCTCTGTGTGATATTGCAGAGAGACTTGATCTGAGGCTTATACCTGTTCTGTCAGACAGCTGGGGCTATCTTCAGAAAGAAAAAATAGATGACAGCTGGTATTCAGAAGGATTCAGGAATTCATATCTTCCTAAGATATCTGAAAAAACATCTTATCTTTCTGACAGAAAGGAAATTCTTTTTTGGGAGCTTATGAATGAACCGGCAGTCAGCGACATTCAAAACCTAATTTACTTTGTAAAAACTGTTACAGCGGAGATCAGAAAATTAAATCAGAATCATCTCATATCTATAGGGACGATCGGTGGAGTCGGTGATAAATTCGGCAATGAATTTTCAAGATTTAATTCTTCACTGTTTGAAATACTTTATTCACTTCCTGAACTGAATGCAGTTTCGATTCATGATTACAGCTTTAACTCAACTATAGCCGAGCGCTTTGACATTTATCAAAGGTTTAAAGGCAACGAAGCAAACTCAAAAATTCTCGGCAGTCTCGATAAGCTCTTAAATACTATTCCTTCGGCATTTGATAAGTTTACTCTTAAGTATTTTAAGGAAACCTATGACCTGCCTCTGACGCTCAGAAGCGTCTGGCAAAGTTACATTATTAAAAATTTAAGAAGCGCAAAAAAGCTGAATAAACCTGTATATATCGGAGAGATCGGGTTTAAAAAGAATATGGGCGGTTACCGTAAGATCATTATCGAAAGGGAATTTAAAAAATACATTAAGTCCGGAGTCAGCGGGATTTTACTATGGTCATTTGAATCTGAAGGCAGATCAAAGGATGGTCACGATTACGGCTTTGATGAAAGTGATGACTTAAAAGAAACAATTAATGCAGTAAAAATTTATATGGATCAGTTTTGATCCTGTGATCAGAATCATTCTAAACTTTTTTAGAATTTTTATAATTTATACATGCCTTTACAAACTCTCTGAAGAGAGGATGCGGGTTTATAATACGGGACTTTAATTCAGGATGAAACTGGCTCGCTATAAAAAAAGGATGCTTCTTCTGTGAAAGTTCTATTATCTCTACCAAAGTGCTGTCCGGAGATAATCCCGAAAGTATTATTCCGTTGTCTGAAAGAATTTTTCTGTAATTATTATTAACTTCATATCTGTGTCTGTGTCTTTCGGATATTGTTTCTTTCTTATAACAATTATAAGCCAGTGAATTCTTTTCAATCACGCAGGGATAAGATCCAAGACGCATTGAACCGCCTTTTACACTCACTGTTTTTTGATACTCCATTATATCTATTACATTATGTTTGCTCTTTCTGAATTCAGTGGAGTTTGCATTTGCAAGTCCGCATACATTTCTCGCAAATTCAATCACAGCGCATTGAAGTCCGAGACAGATACCGAGGAAAGGAATTTTCTTCTCACGTATATATTTTATCGCTTTTATTTTTCCCTCCACTCCCCTTTCTCCGAATCCCGGACACACAAGCAGCCCGTTTATGTTTGATAGTATTCTTGATACATTCGCATTCTTTTTTTCTAGCTCTTCGGAATTGATCCATTTAAGATCAACTTTAACTTCGTTATATGCGCCGGCGTGAATAAACGATTCAAGAATGCTTTTGTATGCGTCAGGTATGATATTATACTTACCGCAAATCCCGATGGTAACTTCCTTTTTCGGATTTAAAATTTTTCCGACTACTTTATTATAGTTTGCAAGTTTTGGCTCTGAGGATTTTAAATTTAATTTTCTTAATACAACTTCATCAAATTTTTCTTTTTTCAGATTCAGAGGTACTTCATAAATTGAGTCGGCGTCAAGCGCCTGCAGTACATATCCCTGCTCTATGTTACAGAAGAGTCCGATTTTATCCCGCATCTCTTTCGAAAGATTCATTTCGCTTCTGCACAATAGTATGTCCGGCTGAATACCGATTTCCAGCAGCGTCTTTACCGAATGCTGTGTCGGTTTTGTCTTTAACTCACCCGCTGATTTTATAAACGGAACAAGAGTTAAATGAATGCTTAAAGTATTATGCTTTCCGACATCAAACATTATCTGCCTCATGGCTTCAAGGAAAGGCAAAGACTCAATGTCACCGACCGTTCCGCCGATTTCAGATATTATCACATCGTATTTATTTTTTGATTCGAGCAGACGGATGCGTCTTTTGATCTCATCAGTGATATGCGGAATGACCTGAACAGTCGCCCCGAGATAATCGCCTCTTCTTTCTTTTGTAATAACTTCATTGTAGATCTGTCCGGTTGTCATATTATTCGAACGCGACATATTCTCATCCAGAAATCTCTCATAATGACCGAGATCAAGATCGGTTTCAGCGCCGTCCTCAGTTACGAAAACCTCTCCGTGCTGTGTCGGCGACATCGTGCCGGGATCTACATTTATATAAGGATCAAGTTTCTGAATTGTAACCTTCAGACCTCTTGACTTCAGCAGCAATCCAAGTGAAGCCGCAGCAATTCCCTTTCCGAGCGATGATACAACTCCGCCAGTAAGGAATACATATTTTGTCTGATGCAAATCCGTTTTATTTAATTTTCAAAATTATGTTATAAAAAATATTTTCAGTCCTCTTGCCGGTTGAATTCCGCTTTCTCAATCTTAAAAAGTTTTGTATTATAGGTTACTCCTAATCTTACCGCCTGTTCAGATTCCTTCTCATACCGAAATCCGCATTTACTTAATACTCTCTCTGAAGCAGAATTTCCTTCAAACACTTCCGCCTTTATTGCCGGCAGATTTAATTTTTCAAATCCGTATTCAAGAATTTTTATTAATGCTTCCGAGCAGTATCCTTTGTTTCTCTGCAGTTCATCTATGTAAAATCCGACTTCCGCATAATCCACGCTCTTCAGCTTGAGTCCGATACCTCCGATAAATTTACCGTCTTTCACAATCGCAAAATTCCTGTTAAGACTGTTCTTGTCATTTTTATATCCTCTTAAAAAATCATCTGCATCCTTTTCTGAATACGGAAACGGCGGTGACAGCAGCCACTTTGCAGTTTCACGGTTATTTAAAACCCTGACCATGTCTTCTTTAAATTCTTCTTTGAATTCACTTATGATTAGCAAATTAACTTCTCCTTTTAACCGGCGATTTTACGAACTGCAAAAGATCCTTTGGTGTATCAACAGAATGTGAATCTTTCTTTGTTTCAATGACTTTTATTTTCTCGCCGTTTTCGAGTATCCTTAACTGCTCCAGCTTTTCCGCTTCTTCCAGATAACTTTTTTTCATTTTTACAAAATCATTGAGAAATGATTTTCTGTAAACATACAGACCGATATGCTTATAATATTTAACTGATGATAGTCCGGATTTTATAGATCCCGGATTTTCTCTGACATGAGGCAGAATCCCTCTTGAAAAATAAATGGCGTAGTTATTAATGTCAAAGATTACTTTGACAACATTCGGATCCGTTATATCGGAATTATTTTTTATTTTAATTGCCAGTGTGGATACATTCAGATCTTTTTCTGATAGAAGAGGAGCAATGGCTTTGTCAATATTTCCCGAATCGATGAATGGTTCATCGCCCTGAATATTCACGACAATCCCGCACTTAATATTTTTTAAAGCTTCGTTAATTCTGTCTGTTCCAGTTTTGTGCTTTGCGGAAGTCATCATTACTTCACCGCCGAAAGAACTGACATGGTCAAATATTTTTTTATTATCAGTTGCAACTACAACAATATCCATCAGCTTACTTTTTAATGCCTGTTCATAAACTCTTCGAATCATGGATTTTCCGTTTATCTCGGTCAGCGGCTTGCCCGGAAATCGCGTTGAATCATATCTTGCCGGTATTATACCCGCTATTTTCATTTATCAATTACTTTAGGCACTTTAAAAAACTTTCCTGTTTTAGACGGAGCGTTTTTCAGAGCTTCTTCCGTGGTCAGCCATTTCTCTGCTTCATCTTTTCTCAATACATTTGAAGTCTCATTTATATTTTCAAGCGGCTCCACGCCGTCCAGGTCAAGTTCGTTCAGCTGTTCAATATATCCGAGAATACTGTTCAGATCTGACTGCAGTTTTACGGTTTCCTTTTCGTTAAATTTCAGCTTTGCAAGCTGTGCAATTTTTTCTACATCTTTAATTGTAACGGACATTATTATTATATTTTATTTTTGTCTGATTCTGTCTGCCTTACTATAATATCTCTTATTTCATTTAGTAAACTTTTATCTTTGCTGTACGCAACAGGTGTGCTGAAATTCACGTGCACTTTCCCGCTGTTAATTTTAAATTTTCCTCTCTGTAAAATATTATCCGAACCCGTTACAGCAGTCGGGACAAGCGGCACTTTTGCTTCTTCGGCAAGCACAAACATCCCTCTCTTAAATTCACCGGGATTTCCGTCATAGCTTCTCGTCCCTTCCGGAAAGATTACAACTGACATTCCGTTAATTATTTTCACAGCTGCCGCTTTTAAAGACTTCATTGCATCTCTCACATTCTCTCTGCTGATCGGAATATAACCGCCTAAATACATTCCCCATCCGAGTATGGGAATTTTCGTAAGCGAGTCTTTATAAATGAATCTTACATTATTCGGGATCGCTTTCATTAAAATCGGTATGTCAAAATAACTAAGATGATTGGATATGAAAATATAAACTTCATCTTTATTCAGATTTTCAAGTCCGGAAACGCTGACTTTCACTCCTGCTATAAATAATATTACTCCTCCGAAAACTTTTGAGAGATAGTGAGTGATCTTTCCTTTTTTATCAAAGGGAGAAACAATTATCGTGATCAATGCAATGATTACGCAGTGAATCGATATTAAAACGGCCTTAATTGTTGTGATCACAGGTAAAAATAATTATAAAGTCTCTATATTAAAAGTTAAATAATATTTTTTAAAATATATTATTATCTTGTTCAAAATTATTTATGAAAGTTAATTTCAAAAAAGGAGATTTCCTTATAAGCGCCGATAATTCGCTGCTTGACATTAAAGTAATTCACGGATACTTAAGCAGATCCTACTGGGCGAAAAACCGTCCGCTCAGAACCACTAAAAAGGCGATTCAAAACTCCGTCTGCTTTGGTCTGTATCTGAATAAAACTCAAATCGGCTTTGCAAGAGTAGTTACTGATAAAGCTACATTCGCTTATCTCGCTGATGTTTTTGTGCTGGAGGAGTTCAGAGGAATGGGTTTATCAAAGTGGCTGATGAAAGTAATTCTCGGTTACGATGAACTGAAAAATCTAAGAAGATGGTTTCTTGCAACAAAAGATGCGCACGGATTATATGAGAAGTTCGGATTTCATTCTCTCAAAGAACCCGAAAAAATAATGGAAATGTTAAGGAAAGATCTTTGAATTTAATTAAAACTTGCTCATTTCTTTTTAGGTATGGGCGAGCCGTGAGGATCCTTCTGAGGATGACCGAGTTCTTCTTCTATTTCAGAGATCAGATCATCCGATAATATATGTTCATATTTTTCAGCGTCCTGATGTATGTTATCCATATCTATAATATTTTTTTCAGTCAGATATGTTTCCCAGAGTCTGTGCGATCTGACAAGTTTCAGCGCAAGATCCGTTCCTGTATCCGTAAGCTTATAATTTCCTTTTTCATTTTTTATTAATCCTTTACTTTCAATTTTTTTCAGCGCCGATGTTATTTTACTTTCCAGCAAACTAAGTTCTACGGATAAATCCGTAACGGCATTTCCGCCGGTTGATTTTTCTTCAGCATTGAATAAATATTTAAGTATATCCTCCGTTAAATTAAGCGAAGAATTTCTTTTCCTTCTGAAATATTTATGAACAATACCTTCTTTCGGTGAAAATAAAAACGCTGCCGCAAAAAACAATACAGCAGTCAGCACTATTGAAGCTCCTGATGCAAAATTAAAATGATAAGAAAAATATAAACCTGTTACAGATGAAATTATTCCAAACATTACTGAAAGAAACAACATTGTCTTTAATTTGTCAGTAAGCAAAAATGCCGTAGCGGGAGGAGTGATGAGCATTGCAATGATCAGTATAACGCCGACTGACTGAAGTCCGGCTACTATTGACATTGAAAGAAGAGTCATCAAAAAATAATGAACGAGCGAAGTTGAAATTCCTATTATATATGCCATAGTCGGATCAAATGAAGTTACAAGCAGCTGCTTGTAAAATAAGATTACCGAGATAAGAATGAAGACGGTTATAACCGAAGATAATATCAGATCAGAATCCGACACTCCCAGCACATCCCCGAAAAGATATGACGAAAGATCTATATGAACCTGTTTCAATTGTGACACAAGCAATATCCCCAGCGCGAATGCACCGGTAAAAATTATTCCGATAGATGTATCTTCCTTAATCTTTGAATTTCTTTCGACATAACTTATCAGTATCGACGTAAGAATTCCGGCAGTCAGCGCTCCCGCAAACAGGCTGATCGGATTTTTACCCGAGATCATAAATCCGATGACTACTCCCGGCAGTACTGAATGCGCAAGAGCGTCGCCTATCAGAGATAATCTTCTCAGCATAATATATGTACCGATAAGCCCGCAGCTTATGCCGACCATAATCGACGCTACCAGTGCGCGCTGAATGAACTCATACTGAAGCGGCTCAACTAAAAATTTATATATTGTATCTGCCATCTTAAATTCAGCTTTTAAATAACTGCTCTGCTTTTTGTAATATTGTTAATCTGCCTCCGTATGCTTTGTTTATAAGCTCCGGAGTAAATGCTTTATCAGTATCACCAAATGCTACTAAAGTCTGATTAATAAGTATTACTTTATCAAAATATTCCTTTACTTTACTGAGGTCATGGTGAACAATAAGTATAGTTTTATTTTTTTCCTTAAGCTCTTTGATAAGCTCAAATATTGCTTTTTCAGTTTTCGCATCGACTCCTACAAACGGCTCATCCAATAGATAAATATCACTCTCCTGTGCCAGTGCCCGCGCAAGAAAGATCCTTTGCTGCTGACCTCCCGAAAGATTTCGTATCTGAGTAAACTGATTGTCGGACATTTCCACTTTTTCAAGGACTTCTTTTACAATCAGTTTATCATTCTCATCCGGTCTGCCGAATAAACTGATATAAGGATATCTTCCCATCATCACTACTTCGGAAACGTTAATCGGAAAATCCCAGTCAAACTGCTCTTTCTGAGGTATGTATGCAATTCTCTTTAAAGATTCTTTTACCGGCTTACCATATATTTTTATCTCTCCGGTCTCAGAAGGAAGCAGACCGAGTATGCCTTTTATCAAAGTGGATTTTCCAGCGCCGTTTGGTCCGAGTATTCCTATGATGCTGCCTTCATCGACTTCAAGATTAATTCCCTTTATAGCCGGTTTTTTATTATAAGATATCGTAAGATTTTTTACTGTAATGACTGTCATAAATTTAATCCGGTAATCTGATTGAAAATCCCGTACTTATAAAATGCTCTTTTGAAATATCCAGAAGTTCTGCTCCGGCAGATATATCAAGCTGAATATTATTGTTAATTAAATAAGCAAATCCAAAATCCATTCCGTTTTTTGGAATTAAATGATAGAAATTTGTCGAACCAAAATATTCAACAAAACCGCTGAAACTGTCAGAGAATGAATAGCCGGCTGAAAGCGAATAAAATACTCCGTTGCCTTCGGTAAAACCGTCACTCAGATCAAAGCCGATATTGTATCCGAGACTAAAATTTTTTGAAACAGAATTATTAAAGCAAAATACAATTGAAGGATCAAACCAGTCTTTACTATCTTCTGTATTTGATTCAGTACTCAGCGCAGGAATTTCCCCCTGTAAGATTACAGCAGCTGTCGGTATAATTCCGTCCTGTTCACTCAGTTCAAATTTTCCTCCGATATTTACAGGAGCAAGATCTGTAGAATTTGAACCGTCATAAAATTTATCATAAGAAACTTCGGAATATTTGATCAGCAGTCCCAGACGCAGCTCTGCATAACTGCTTATTCCGTATCTGAATAATACACCGGGTAAGGAAATGTCTTTATTCAGAACCGTATACATTCCGGAGTCGACACCTGATCCTGAATTTAAATTTAAATTTAAATTTTCTCTTTTTAAAAACAGAAACCCGGTTTCTATCTGCAGTCTGTTTTTTTGGACAGTTAATGCGGATTCAGTAATATCCGGACGGTCTGTAACTAATGCAGGTAATTCTTGTGAATACAATTTACTGCTGATGTTTAAAAAAATTAATGCCGTTATTATAATGACAAATATTTTCAAATTATTTCAGAGAGTTTACAATTGTATTAACATTAAATTTTACCGCGCCTGTATAACTTCCCTCCGGCGTTCCTTCATTTCCGATCGAATCAGAAAAAAGAGTTCCGCCGACCACGACGCCTGTCTCCTGAGATATTTGCTCAAGCAGTTTAGGATTTACGCTTGTTTCGACAAACACCGATTTAATTTTTTTTGATTTAATAAGGTCAATAATATTTTTAAAATCTTCAGTTCTTACTTTCGCTTCAGTTGAAATACCCTGAAGTCCCTTTACTTCCATTCCGTAGGCTTTTCCGAAATATCTGAATGCGTCGTGTGAAGTAATAAGTATTCTCTGCTCTTCAGGAATTTTTTGGATCTCATCCTTTATCCAATTGTCTAAATTATCAAGCTCGGTCAAATACTTTTTCAGATTCTCATTATAATAATCTGCATTCTTAGGATCAGCTTCCGACAGTCCTTTTGCAATATTTTCCGCATAGATCTTCGCATACTTCACATCAAACCATGCATGAGGATCAGGATCTCCGAATCCCTTTTCATCCGTTATAGGAGTAATGCCCTCGGAAACAGTTACTTTTTTCACTTCGCTGCCGGCGGAAGAGATCATCTCTTCGATCCAGTGCTCAAGATTAAATCCGTTGATAAAGACGATATTGCTTTTACTGATAAGCCGCGGATCGGAAGGCTTGGCATGATAAGTATGCGGATCCACCCCTACTCCGCAAATGCTGAATGATTCTACTTTATCTCCGCCGATATTCTTTACAATATCACTAATGATATTGATAGAAGATACTGCTGTTATCTTTTTTCCGGATGCTTCATCCGTATTCTCGGTTTTACATCCCGAAATAATTAATAAAACTGCTGCTGCTAATATTTTTAAATTCATTGTTTTATTGAAACGAATATGTTTTTAGATAATTTTTCACTCAGAAAAATATTCTGAGATTTTATACTGACCTGAATGGAATTGTCAAAGCCAATTTTTTCTTTAATGATAATTTTATCATTTAATTTTAAACCGGCTTTTGAAAGATACTCAAGCACTTCTGAGCTTTCATCAGATACCTGTTTTATATAAGCGCATTGTCCGACATTCATTTCCGATAAACAAATCAGATCTGATTCGGGAATGTTTCCGTATTTGTCCGGGATCGGATGTCCGTGCGGATCGAATTTCGGATTACCGAGAAAGATCTCAAGCTGCGATATCAACTCATCAGACGATGCATGCTCCAGATTTTCAGCTTCAGAATGAACTTTCTCCCAGGAAAATTTCAGATTCTTCACAAGAAAGACTTCCCATATCCTGTGCTTTCTGACCAAATTTATCGCAAGATTCTCTCCCTTTTTTGTAAGTTCAAAACCCTTGTACGGCACGTTCTTTATATAACCTGATTTAGATATCTTTGATATCATCTCGCTTACTGCAGCTGAAGAGACATTCATCTTTTCAGCTAATATCATATTGGTAACTTTTCCTGACGAAGTCTGCAGGTAATATATATTCTTTAAATAATCTTCTAAGCTCGTATTCATTCTCTAAGTGATGTTTGAAATAAATTTAAGCATACTTAAATTTATTTGCAAGGAAGTTTAAATAATTTTTGCATATTCTTTTAATCCGTTCAAAAATTTTTTATCATGATATTTACCCCGGTTTAAGACCGGATACTTAAAGAAGCATTTAATACTTTGCTGCACCCCGGATTACAGATTTGGTGATACATTTCATTATGAATCTGAAATAAATATTTTGTTTTTTTGAAACTATTTTTGCAGTAAAACAGGTTAGTTCAGCATATGTCACTCTGGAGCAGAATTATATTTTTTACAACAGTATTTTCCATACTTTTCATTCTTCAGTATCTGTCATTTAAGACATTCAGAAATTTTTTAAAGAAAAAGTTTCCGGATAATTCTAATCTGAAGTATTTTTATTTTTACCCGTTTATCCTGTTTAATCTTCCTTATTTATACATTTTATTTAATCTGATAGCAGGTGTTAAACCGCCATATTGGGTTGTGAATTACGGATATATTCCGTTTTATATTTTTCAGGGAGCGGTTATGTTTATAGGACTTTATCTTCTTATCGGCAAATTAATCAAAGCCCCTTTTGCAATTCCTTATTATTTTCTTAATAAGTTTGAATATTTTAAATCAAAATTTAGTAAGGTTTCAGATACTGTCCCGGTTAAAAAATTTAATTCTTCACGCAGAACATTCATAAAGACTTCCGCTGCATTAGTATCAGGATATGCATTTATAGGTGCTACTACAGGCGTTCTCAGTAAGAATGACTATGAAATAGAAAATATTGATTTAAAAATTGCGGATCTGCCTGAAGAGCTGAAAGGAACTACAATTTCTTTCATAAGCGACATACATTCAGGACCTTATATGAATGAAAATCTTATGAGGGAATATTCTGAAGTATTGAATGAACTGAATTCTGATCTGATTTTAATCTCAGGTGATCTGACTAATTCGCAAAAAGAAGAAGCATTTCCTCTGGTAAATGCATTTAAAGATCTCAAAGCTAAATACGGAGTCTATTCCTCTCTCGGAAATCATGACTATTTTTCCGATGCTGATTTCGTTTCAAGAGTTATCAATACTGAATCACCTGTAAAAATATTAAGAAATAAATCCGAACTTATAAACATTAACGGAAAAGATCTTTGTATTATGGGAATTGAAGATACCAGACAAAGCGGATCTAATCCTGATAATATTCTCATCAAATATTTAGATGAGACAATTGACAAAACAAAAAAATTATTCACAGAAAAGAATCTGGAATTTGACAGAACTCCAAAAATTGCGTTATTTCATAAACCCTATTTTTTTGAAGAAATTGAAAACAGAGGTATCGACCTTTATCTTAGCGGACACACACACGGCGGACAGGTAGTCCTTGCAAAATTCGGTGACATTAATCTGTCTTTTGCCGGAGCTGTGAGTAAATATATCAGCGGTTTGTATAAATTACCTGCGTCTCAGATGTACGTCTCCCGCGGACTGGCGTGTGTAGCGCTGCCAATTCGTCTGAATTGTCCTCCCGAGATCACAAGAATTAAGCTAGTCTGACTGTATTATTAGTACGGAGGAATTCCTGTCGGATCAAATCTCTGAACAAGATTCTTCACCGGCTTCTGTGTCATCAGATAATCATACACAGCACCAAGATCCTCATCAGTACAAACATTATAAAAAGTCCACGGCATTATAGAATTAAATTCCCCGTCTTTCACGTGTATATTCTGAGCCTCAGGAGTTGAGTAGCTTCTGAATTTTTGAATGAACTGCTCTTTGGTCCAGTTCCCTATCCCGGTTTCCTTATCCGGAGTAATATTCACTGATCTGATTATTCCGCCTTTTGGATTCGGAAAAACGTTCCCCCCTGAAAATTCCTTGTCTTTTATGAATTCTCCTTTTTCCATTGGAGAGTGACAAAACATACATCCGCCGGAATAATACTGACCGAGAGCAACAATATTCGATTTATCGGGTAGTTTTTTAAAGTCAGGTTTTAAAGGTAATGTTCTGAATATTAAACTGACCGGAAATTTCAGATCATGTTTGGGAATTTCATTTTTTATCGGCGGAAGAGTTCTGATATATGCAATAATAGCTTTTATATCTTCTTCATCCATATTTCTAAAATACATATAAGGCATCATCGGACCAAGCGGCTCCCCGTCTTTGTCCACTCCCATTGTAATAGCTCTGAATATTTCCCCGTCAGTCCAGTTACCGAGTCCGGTCTCTTTATCTGAAGTTATGTTTTTTGCAAGCACTGTTCCGGCTCCCTCACCGAAATTCTCTCCTCCCATTCCTTCAGTTCCGGGGATCACAGGTCCGGAAAACTTACTGTAATCTCTTTGTGAATGACAGTCTATGCATGATGCAAATCCAACTGAAAGATATTTTCCGCGTTCAATCATTTCAGGAGTGGATATTATTTTCATATCAGGCGCAGGACCGACATCAGGATATTTGGAATTGATATAAAAATATGCTGAAATTAAAAATACAACTAATAAACCTGCTAGTATTCCAAGAATTTTTAAAAGTTTTTTCATTTAATTTTATTAGTTTATTTATAAATATGATCCGAAAATGTTTTGTAAAATATAAATTTTAAATTTAATATTCCATAAACCGAATGAAAAAAATTCTGATAGCATCTTCCAATCCGGATAAAGTGAAAGAGATCAAGGCACTTGTTTCAGAGTTAAATGAATTTGAAATTATTTCGCCTGCTGATTTCGGAATTTCACCCATAGTTGAAGAGAATGGAAACACTCTTGAAGAAAACGCTCTTATCAAAGCAAAAGCTTTCCATAAACTTTTCGGATTCCCTGTAATTTCAGATGACACCGGCTTGTTCACAGATGCGCTTAACGGAGAGCCGGGAGTGTATTCAGCCAGATATGCCGGTTTAGGAGCAGGCTATAAGGATAATTACAAAAAACTGTTGTCAAAATTAAAAGATGTCAGGGATGTTGACAGAAAAGCCAGTTTTAAATGTGTGATTTGCTACCTGACTGATACAGACGAGTATACATTTTTTAAAGGTATATGCGCAGGAAGTATAACTGAAAATCCGAAAGGTGAATTTGGTTTTGGATATGACCCGGTGTTTATTCCTGATGGTTATAAAAAAACTTTTGCGGAATTAAAAGAAGATGAAAAGAATATAATTTCACACAGAGGAATCGCTTTAAAAAAGCTGAAGGATTATTTAATTAACGGCTGAATAAATTAGCCGTATTCAAAATGCCTGCATAAAGGTCATAGTTACCATTTCTCCCGTCTGTCCATATTGCAATGAGATCTTTTCCTGAAATTACAAATGAATTATAATCACCGAAATATCTGTCAACCGAAACATCTGAAGGTTTATAAGGAGCTGTTGAAATAAGGTGATCCTTAAAGGTTTTACATCCGTCTGAAGAAACGGAAATATATGATTCTGAATATTCATTGTTCAAATCATTTCTCGAATCCTGATAAAATACATATACATTACCGTATTCATCACAATTTATTACAGGCAGATACTGATCATTCCGGGTGTTATCATTATTGATCCTTTTCGGTATGGCAAATTCAGAATTATTATTTATTAATTTTGTAAGGAATATATCCGAAAGATCATTGTCATTAATTCTGGCTGAATAAGCAATCAATACTTCATTATCCTTTGAAATGCAGAGAGAAGGTTCGGAATTAATTCTTATTCCTTCACCTGAATTTGATTTCAATATATTTCTGTTGCCTGAAAGTTTACCCGCTGTTTTAATCTCAAGATTTTTTTCTATTGTTGCCCAGCTTCCGCCTCCATCAAAAGATTTTACGGCAGAGATACTGTTGCCGTCACTTATATAGGTCAGATACAGAATACCGTTTTTATCTTCTGCGATCGCGCTGAAATGTGCCCTGCTATCTGAAACAATAAGCGGCTTGGAAAATGTAATACCGTTATCTCTGCTTGAAGAAATTTTTATAAAAGAATTAAGACCCGAAACTTCTGTCCATATAACGTGAATTACATTACTGCCGCTGATGAAAACTTTTGGTTTATCGATCTTGTGCTGAAGAGTTCCGTTGACTGCAATAAATTTCAATTCATTATTCCAGGAAATACCGTTATCAGATGACTTTGCAAAATATAATCCGTCCCTTTTTTGATCGTGCAGATCATACTGTACTGCAGTAAAATACAGATTTCCTGACCTGTCATATTCCAGCCACGGATCTGAGTATGAAGACGCCTTTAAAAAAGGTGACAGAGGTATTGATCGCTCCATCCAGTCTCTTCCTTTATTGTAGGATATAAACAGTCTTGCATTATTATTATCTACATTAAAATCATTTGCGCAGACGGCGAGAATATTATTATCTGCGGGACTGCATTTTATTAACGGCTCTGATACGCCGGGAGTTTGGTTTAGTCTGATATTAGTTACTTCGCCTTTTGTTGAAATATCATTGCCCTCATATTTACTGACCTCAGCGAATTTTTCCTTATACAGAAAACTTCTCGGTGACAACTGCACTTCGGGTTCCGCTAATTTATTTCTTGACAAATTCAGATAAATAAAACCGGCTCCGAAAATAAGCAGAGAGATAACTAAAGGTAATATTTTTTTTAAATTCTTTTTCATGATTTGTGTACCCCGTAGAAGATTCGAACTTCTAAATGCAGATCCGTAGTCTGCTGGTTTATCCATTAGCCTAACGGGGCAGGTAACAAAATTAATTTTTTCAGAGTGCAATAAAAAGGAAAAACTGAATTTTAGTTCTGCCTTATTTTAATTATAAATATTAATGTTACAATTAATTTCAATCTTAAATATATTTGTCTCTCAAACTAAAATCAGAATGAAAATAATTTCCGAATCTCTTAAAATAGAAAAGACAGCAAAATATTATGTAAGAGCTGCTGAATCCGTTAATATCAGAGCTGTCTGGATCCTCATACACGGCTATGCTCAGCTTGCATCTGACTTCCTCATGGAGTTTAATTTCATAAATTCTAAAGATACTTTACTTGCAGCTCCGGAAGGTCTCTCCAGATTTTATTTCAGAAACAAACCCGGCGCATCATGGATGACAAAGGAAGACAGGGAAAATGAGATCAGCGATTATGTGAATTATCTAAACGAACTTACAGTTAGAATTAAAACAGATTTTGAAATTGATAAGTCTGAATTTAACCTTCTAGGTTTTTCACAGGGTGTCCATACTGCAGTCAGATTTTTCATAAACGGAAATCATTTTTTTGATAATCTTATTTTATGTTCATCTGATTTCCCGAAAGATGCGGATTTTCCTTTGCTCAGAGAGAAACTGACTGATTCAAATTTATATTACATTCACGGAACTTCGGATCCTGTAATATCCAATTCAACATTCAATAACAGCGTTAATTTATTAAACGAAAACAATATTGATTTCAGTCATATTAAATTCGACGGAGGACATGTTGTGAATAAAGATATTCTGTCCGGTTTGTTTTAAAATAAAAAAAGTATCCGCTTATTAAAACAGATACCTTTTAAATTTTGATACGCATTATATCTTTCTACTGACCTAAGTAAGCTTTGAGAGCTTTGCTTCTTGACGCCTGTCTTAATCTTCTTATTGCTTTTTCCTTAATCTGTCTGACTCTTTCTCTTGTAAGTTTATATTTGTCGCCGATTTCTTCGAGTGTCAGCGGATTTTCCTTTTCCAGTCCGTAATACAGCTTAACCACTTCCTTTTCTCTTTGTGATAAAGTATCAAGAGCTCTGTCAATCTCAATTCTCAATGAATCTTTCAGTAAAGCAATATCAGGCATTTTCTCCTGTTTGTCAGGCATAATGTCGATCAGCTTTGTATCTTCGCCGTGAATGCTCGGAGCGTCCATTGAAACATGTCCGCCGGAATTCTTTAACGTTTCCTGCACTTCATATACGCTCATATCCAGCTTTTCGGCAATTTCCAGAACGTTAGGCACTCTTTCATTTCTCTGCTCAAGCTCGCTGATAGTTTTCGCGATCTTACTTTTTTGCTGAACTATATTCAGCGGAAGTCTCACCACTCTGGACTGTTCTGCCAATGCCTGAAGTATAGACTGTCTTATCCACCAAACTGCGTATGAAATAAATTTAAATCCTCTTGTTTCGTCAAATTTCTTAGCCGCTTTTATTAAACCGAGATTGCCTTCATTTATAAGATCATTCAGGGAAAGTCCCTGATTCTGATACTGCTTGGCAACACTGACTACAAATCTGAGATTCGCTTTGACCAGCAGGTCAAGAGCTTTCTTATCATTTTTCTTGATCCTCTTTGCGCAATCAATTTCCTGATCAACTGTAAGCGGAGTGGTTTTACTGATTTCCTTCAAATATATATCAGTAGACTGATTTTCTCTGCTTGTATACTGTTTGCCTAATTTCATATTCTATTTATTTATTTTTAATATTTTACCGGGTGAATTAAATTTTATTATTTCTTCTTTTTTGATAAGTATTATTTTCAGATGTTTAGCAAGTTCAGAATACCTACTTTTATCAAGCGTCAGCAAAGATAATTTTGTCTCGGCGCACATAGCAAGCACAAGCGCGTCTCTGTAATTATTGTCAGGATTTTTTTTTTAATCAATCTAAGAATTTCTCCGATTTTTACTGAGTATCTGAAAGGTATTCCCAATATATTTACGCCATTGAAAGAGTTTTTTGCGAGCTCTGTTTCTTTTTTGCTTTTACAATCGGAAAAAATTTCCGATGCATTTATCACTGAAGTATAGCAATCAAACAACTTCAGACACTTCGACAACAAGGTATCTTTTGTTATTGTTCCATATTCAGTTTTATCTTTAAAAATATCAGTGTCAAGAAATATCTCATACTTACTTTTCATATAAACTTGTATTATTAATTTTCCCGAATTTATATTTTCTGTATTTCAGGACTTTATCAGAAACCAAAAGCTCAATAATATAATTATCGAGCTTTATTTACTTAAAACTTTATTCAATAAATTTTTATCCACTGTAACGGTCTTATGATTTATTTTTTACTCTGAAAAAAGTCAGACCGGTTGCAAAAAAAATTATTCTATATTACCGAGAAAATCTATTTTATCTTCTTTATGCAAAGTAACAATAGCTTTTTTCCTGTCAGCTCTGTATCCTTCGAATCTGCCTTTTCTCGTCATCTGTGATTTCTTTTTTCCTTTGGAAACAAGTGTATTCACTTCCTTTACTCTTACATTAAACTTATCCTGAACTGCTTTTTTAATTTCGATCTTGTTGCATTTTATACCTACTTCAAATGAATACTGGTTTAATGTTTCCTGTACAGAAGTATTCTTTTCGGTAATTAACGGTTTTATTAATATTGTTTTCATAATCTGTAAATTTATCAGACGATTTTAATTTAATAAACTCTTACAAAGAGCATCTACTGCGGATTTTTGCATGAGTATCAGTTTGTTGTTTAGAAGATCATAAGTTGAAGCTTTATCCGAGATCATTACGCTGAGTTTCGGAATATTTCTTCCGGACTTATAAACGTTTTCATTATTATCGGCAGTAAGCAAAAGTGTTTTCTTTTCATCAATCTTCAGAGATTTTAAAATATTTACGATATCTTTTGTCTTAGGCGATTCAAATGTAAAATCCTGAATTATCATAATCTCATTTTCTCTGGCTTTGATGCTCAGCGCGCTTCTTCTAGCAAGTCTCGCTGCTTTTTTAGGAAGCTTAAGCTTATACAAATGAGGTCTTGGTCCGAATATAGTACCACCGCCAACCATCAGCGGAGATCTGCTTGTTCCCTGTCTGGCTCTTCCGGTACCTTTCTGACGGAAAGGTTTTTTTCCGCCGCCTCTTACTTCGCTTCTTTCTTTCGCTTTATGAGTGCCCTGTCTTTGATTTGACAGATATCTTCTTACCGCCTGATATATCAGGTGATGATTAGGCTCAATTTCAAATATCTCGCCCGGCAGATTTACTGACTCTCCGGATTCCGTGCCATCAAGTTTAAATACTTTAAATTCCATTTTTAATTTTTATAAATTTCAACTAATCCGGTTTTTGCGCCGGGTACGGCTCCTTTGATCAGAATTAAATTCGAATCACTGAATACTTTCATTACTTTCAGATTTCTTACTGTGATCCTTTCATTACCCATTCTTCCCGCCATTCTCTGTCCTTTGAAAACCCTTGACGGATATGAACTTCCTCCGATAGAACCCGGTGCCCTTTCCCTGTCGCTCTGTCCGTGTGTTCTTACGCCTCCGGCAAATCCGTGTCTTTTCACAACTCCCTGAAATCCTTTTCCTTTGGAAATTCCGGTTACTTTGACATTATCACCTTCTTTAAAAATATCAACTTTTATAACATCACCTGCTTTAAGTTCTTCAGAAGAATGGTCTCTTATTTCTCTGATATACCTCTGAACTGGAGTATTGATCTTTTTGAAAATACCTATGACCGGTTTAGATGAATTCTTTTCTTTCTTATCTTCAAATCCAATCTGGACAGCGTTGTAACCGTCTTTAGTTTTATTTTTTATCTGTGTAACGTAACATGGACCTGCTTCAATAACAGTGCAGGGTACCATATTTCCGTTACTTTCGAAGATTGTAGTCATACCAATCTTCTTACCAAGTATTCCGATCATAAAAAATTAATATTATTCTTTTTAAATTATGTTTTTATTTCTATATCAACTCCACCCGGAGGATCAAGTTTTGTCAAAGCTTCAAGAGTTTTATTTGAAGAATTTAAAACATCTATCAGACGCTTATGCGACCTTGTTTCAAACTGCTCCCTTGATTTTTTATCTACGTGCGGCGAACGAAGCACCGTATATACATTCTTCCTTGTGGGAAGCGGAATCGGTCCGCTGACTATTGCCCCTGTAGATTTTATTGTTTTTATTATTCTTTCCGTCCACTTGTCAAGCAGATTGTGGTCGTATGACTTTAACTTGATTCTGAAATTTTGTGAAGCCAATTTTTTATTTTAGTTTAATTATTATTCAATAATTTTTGTAACAACTCCCGCTCCGACTGTTCTTCCGCCTTCTCTGATAGCGAATTTCAATCCTTCTTCCATAGCAATCGGCGAGATCAGTTCAATTGTAAGTTTGTCAACGTTATCGCCGGGCATCACCATCTGAATGTTTTCAGGAAGATGAACTACTCCGGTTACGTCTGTAGTTCTGAAATAAAACTGTGGTCTGTAATTCGTGCTGAACGGTGTGTGTCTTCCGCCTTCCTCTTTTGAAAGCACATAAACCTGAGCTTCGAATTTTTTATGAGGAGTAATTGTACCTGACTTTGCAAGCACCATTCCTCTTTCTATTTCATTCTTATCTACACCTCTTAATAATAATCCGCAGTTGTATCCGGCTACTGCTTCGTCAAGCTCTTTGTTGAACATTTCTGCGCCGGTTACAGTGGTTTTCTTTTTAGCGCCGAGACCGATAAGCTCAACTTCTTCGCCGACTTTTACTTTTCCTCTTTCAATTCTTCCTGTAGCAACGGTTCCTCTTCCTGTGATCGAGAACACGTCCTCAACAGGCATTAGAAAGTTTTTATCAATATCTCTCTGAGGTTCCGGAATGTATGAATCACATGCATCCATTAGGTCATAAATGCATTTCAGTCTTTCGTCATCTGCTGTAGCTGCTGCGTCTGCGCCTGCTTCCATAGCTTTTAGTCCGCTTCCTCTGATAATCGGAATTTCATCACCGGGATAATCATATCCGTTAAGAATGTCTCTCAGTTCTGATTCAACAACTTCCAAAAGAAGTTCAGCGTCTTCAGTTGTTTTTTCCTGTTGATAAATAATATCAACTTTATTTAAGAATACAACAATTGCAGGAACACCTACCTGTCTTGCAAGAAGGATATGCTCTTTTGTTTGCGGCATTGCTCCGTCTGTAGCTGCTACCACTAAAATAGCACCGTCCATCTGAGCTGCGCCTGTGATCATGTTTTTAATATAGTCAGCGTGTCCCGGACAGTCCACGTGAGCATAGTGTCTTTTTTCTGTCTGATATTCAACGTGAGCAGTTGCAATCGTAATTCCTCTCGCTCTCTCCTCAGGAGCTTTGTCAATTGAATCAAATGCTCTAACCTGAGCCTGTCCTTTTTTTCCCAAAGCCATTGTTATTGCTGCTGTCAGGGTAGTTTTACCGTGATCAACGTGTCCAATAGTTCCGATATTTACGTGTGGTTTATCGGCAGTGTATTTTTCTTTTGCCATTAGTATTTCTCCTTAAGAGTTTATTTTTTTAATTTTATTTATTTGAATTTGCTGTATGTAATATTGCTACAAACTTTTCTGTATACACTTGTGTATTACAGTTTTCAAAAATAGTGGGTCAGGGAGGAATTGAACCTCCCACCTCGTGCTTATAAGGCACGCGCTCTAACCATCTGAGCTACTGACCCTGGATGGAAACTTATTCCTACCGCATAAAGAATCTTTATGATAAGAATAAATTTTATAGAACGGCTTAAAGTGTCTAATTTACGAGTTATACTCCGGCTTGCCGGAACTGACCCTAATGTTTTATTTTAAAGAACCGGTGAATCTGTTGATTACTATTTTTAAAATACTATGAAACTTTCTCTTTTCCTTTTACTTTCTCTATGATCTGTTCAGATACGCTCTTCGGAGCTTCGTCATAATGAGAAAACTGCATTGTGTATATTGCTCGTCCCTGTGTCATTGATCTCATAGTTGTTGCATATCCGAACATTTCAGACAGCGGAACCATTGACTTGATCACCTGCGCATCGCTTCTCTGTGACATTCCTTCTATTCTGCCTCTTCTGGAGCTGAGGTCGCCCATTACATCACCCATATATTCTTCCGGGGTTACAACCTCCACTTCCATGATCGGCTCAAGTATAACAGGATTGGCTTTTTTCGCTCCTTCTTTAAACGCCATAGAACCCGCGATCTTAAATGCCATTTCTGAAGAGTCAACATCATGAAATGATCCGTCAAAAAGCTTTACTTTAACATCTTCAACAGGATATCCTGCAAGTACGCCGTTTTTCATAGCTTCTTCAATACCGTCAGCAACCGGATTAATATATTCCTTTGGAATCGATCCGCCGACTATTGCATTCTCAAAAATAAATCCTTTTCCTTTTTCATTCGGTTCGATCTCAATCCAAACATGTCCGAACTGACCGCGGCCGCCTGACTGTCTGACGAATTTACCTTCCTGCGTAACTTTCTTTCTTATGGTCTCTTTATAAGCTACCTGCGGATTACCGACATTAGCTTCTACTTTAAATTCTCTTTTTAATCTGTCAACAATAATATCAAGATGAAGCTCACCCATTCCTGCTATAAGAGTCTGACCGGTTTCCTCATCAGTCTTAACCCTGAATGTAGGATCCTCGTCTGAAAGCTTTGCAAGGGATTCACCGAGTTTATCCTGATCAGCTTTGGTTTTCGGCTCAATTGCGATCTGAATAACCGGTTCAGGGAATGTGATTTTTTCAAGTACGATCGGATCGCTTTCATCACAAAGCGTATCTCCCGTTCGTGTAAATTTTAAACCTACCGCAGCTGCAATATCTCCGCAGTAAACTTCCTTAATATCTTCCCTGCTGTTTGCATGCATTTGAAGAAGTCTGCTGAATCTTTCCTTTTTACCGGCAATTGAATTATAAACATAACTTCCGGCTAAAGCTTTTCCTGCATAGACTCTGAAGAATGTCAGTTTTCCTACAAAAGGATCTGTCATTATCTTAAATGCAAGAGCTGTAAATTTTTCATCATCCTTAACTTCTCTTTCAATATGATCATCTGTATGAAGGTGATGTCCTTCCACTGATCCTACATCAAGCGGTGAAGGTAGCAGGTCAATTACTCTGTCCAGTAAATTCTGAACGCCTTTATTCTTAAAGGATGATCCGCATAAAACAGGTATAATTTTAACATCAATAGTTGCTTTTCTTAATACATCAATAATTTCCATTTCGCTTATTTCCTGTCCGCTTAAAAATTTCTCAAGAAGAGAATCATCAACATCAGCAACTGCTTCAAGCAGTTTCTGTCTGTATTCATTTGCCTGTTCCTTTAGGGATTCGGGAATTTCAATATCTTCAAAAGTAGCTCCGAGAGTTTCATCATTATACATTCTCGCCTTCATAGTAATAAGGTCAATGATACCGTTAAATATATCGCCCTGTCCTATAGGAAGCTGAATCGGAACAGCATTGGCTTTAAGTCTTTCTTTCATCATTTCAATCGCATGAAAGAAGTCCGCGCCGGTTCTGTCCATTTTATTTACAAACGCCATTCTCGGCACTCTGTATTTATCCGCCTGTCTCCATACTGTTTCCGACTGCGGTTCTACTCCTCCTACAGAACAAAATAAAGCAACAGCTCCGTCAAGCACCCTAAGCGATCTTTCTACTTCAGCAGTAAAATCCACGTGTCCGGGTGTATCAATAATATTTATCCTGTGGTCTTTCCATTGGCAGGTAGTGGCGGCGGAGGTAATAGTAATTCCTCTTTCCTTTTCCTGCTCCATCCAGTCCATTGTAGCCGCGCCTTCGTGTACTTCGCCGATTCTGTGCAGTCTGCCTGTATAGTATAAAATACGCTCTGTTGTCGTAGTCTTTCCGGCGTCAATATGCGCCATAATTCCGATATTTCTGGTTTTTTCTAATGAAACCTGTCTTGACATAATATTTGATTTCTATCTGTTTGTTTAAAAAAATTACCACTTAAAATGAGCAAAAGCTTTGTTAGCTTCAGCCATTTTATGAACATCTTCTTTCTTTTTAACCGAATTTCCTTCACCTACCGCAGCAGCCATAAGTTCGTTAGCCAGCTTTAGTGACATTGATTTCTCATTTCTTGATTCAGTATAATTTAAAATCCATTTTATTGCAAGAGCTATTCTTCTGTCAGGTCTGACTTCAGACGGAACCTGATAATTAGCGCCTCCGACTCTTCTTGATCTTACCTCGATAGCCGGCTGAACATTATTAACTGCTTTTTTGAAGACCTCTACCGGCGCATCTTTTGTCTTTTCAGCGATAATATCAAGCGCGTCATACATAATTCTCTGCGCAACCTGTTTTTTTCCGTCTTCCATGATACAGTTAATGAATCTTCCGATAAGGATGTCATTATATCTTGTATCAGGTCTTCTGATCCTTTTTTCCGCTCTTTTTCTTCTCATTTAGAAATATGAAATAAATTTAAAATCTTTTTATAATTGTAAAAAATTAAGCTGCAGCTCCCTTGGCTTTTTTAGCTCCGTATTTTGATCTGGCTTTTTTACGGTTGGCAACTCCTGCTGTGTCTAATGCTCCTCTGATGATATGATATCTTACACCCGGAAGATCTTTTACCCTTCCGCCTCTAATCAAAACTATAGAGTGCTCCTGAAGATTATGACCTTCACCCGGTATGTATGCCGTAACTTCAATACCGTTCGTTAACCTCACTCTTGCTACTTTTCTGAGTGCGGAATTTGGTTTTTTCGGCGTAGAAGTATAAACCCTCGTGCAGACTCCTCTTTTCTGCGGACATGAATCCATAGCAGGTGCTTTGCTCTTTGAGATTATCTTCTTTCTGCCTTTGCGTATTAACTGATTTATTGTGGGCAATGTATTTGCTACTTATTTTGGAAACCTACAAAATACAGATTTTAATGTTTTTAGTCAATTGCTTTTACTCTATACAAAGTAACTTTTTTCCATTGTTGAAGGAAGGGAATTGTAAACCGGATACATGTAAAATTTGATAAAATGTAAATCATTGATTTGAATACATCTGTTTATTTTAAAAGCAGCTTTTCTTATTTATGCCCGGCGCTTTTTCATTGGATTTCAAAAAAAATAAAGTGTATCTATTATACGTTTGATCTACCGGAAAATTGAGTTTATATAGAGATTGATTATGCTTAATTTTCTATAACTTAAACTAAATACTATGAAAAATTTATTCTTGTTCTTAGTTTTTTTTGTAAGTTCAAATTTATTTTCACAGATCATTTTAACAAGCGCAAATAATCCTGTTCCCGGCAATACAACAAAATCAATTACCTGTGATACAACAGGTATTACAGAAGGCAATTCAGGCGCTAATCAAACCTGGAATTTCAACGGGTTAGTAAGAAGAGACAGTTCTGTTCATACATGGGTTGCATCCAATGCAACTCCTTACTCTGCGCAATTTCCAAATTCAAACATAGCTTCAACTCCGAATGATTCGGATTATTCATATTATAATTCTTCTACATCCGAATTAATATATAACGGTTACGGAGGAGTTTTTCAGGTAAATTCTTATTCAAACCCTGAAACCATTTTACAGTATCCTTTTACTTTTAACAGCAATTTTTCGGATTCTTACTCTTCTGTTTACAATAACGGAATTGGCAACAGTTATTTGAACGGTACTGTAACAACTACAGGTGATGCCTGGGGAACGCTTGTGTTACCGAACGGATCATTCAGTAATGCGTTACAAGTCAGGAATGTAACTGCGCACAGGGATTCATCAGCAATCGGAGGTTTAGTGCTTGATTTTTCAAGTACAGCATTTACATGGTTTGTACAGGGTAAAAAATTTCCTGTTCTTGAAGTAAGATATAACACAATTGTGTTAAACGGAAACCCGGTTTTTTCGGGAAAATTTGTTTCCTACAGCCCTGACAATCCTACAATAGGAATTACGCAGATCAATACGATTATTGCAGACGAATATACTTTAGGACAGAATTATCCGAACCCATTCAATCCTGCAACTAAAATAAAATTTGACATTGCCGCAGGAGACAAAAATTTGAATACTGTCATAAATCTCTCTGTTTTTGATCAACTTGGAAAAGAGGTTGCAACGCTTGTAAATGAATATTTATCTCCCGGCAGTTACGAAGTTGACTGGAATGCTTCGAATATTTCCGGAGGAGTTTATTATTATAAATTAACTGCAGGAAATTTTACTGAAACCAAGAAAATGATTCTTGTAAAATAGTAATCAGACAATAATTTATTTGATAGTTAATTTATTTGATTCACTAGTAATATTAAATTTTTTATTGATTTATAAAAAAGCCGCAGGATTCTTCATCCTGCGGCTTTCATTTTTTAATTCTTATAAATATTGAGCAGCAGTAAATTACTGACTGCTTACTGTTATTTCACAAGCATCATTTTCTTTACAGACGTGAAATCATTTGCGCTTAATTTGTAGAAGTAAATTCCGCTTGACAGATTCGATGCATTGAAGTTGATCGAATAATATCCTGCATTTTTCACTCCGTCCACCAAGGTCATGACTTCTTTACCTGACATATCAAAAATCTTCAGACTAACCGCTCCGTCAACAGGAATTTCATAGCTGATGGTTGTTGATGGATTGAAAGGATTCGGATAGTTCTGTGATAATTTGAATTCAGCAGGAATTCCGATCACAACTTCATTGCTGAGGTTGAAATATTCGAAGTTTCCGTTGAAGTCTATTTGTTTTAATCTGTAGTTGTGACTTCCTGAAGCTACGTTTCTTTCTGTGAATGTGTAGCTATGTGGTGTTGCGGATGTTCCGTTACCGGATACGCTTCCGACTTTTGACCAAACACCGCTGACTGATGATCTTTCGATATCAAATCCGGAGTTATTGATCTCTGAAGCAGTTGTCCAGTTTAATGTTACGCTGTTACCGCTGATTGTAGAAACGAATGAAGAAAGTTCAACCGGTAATGCTTCAGATCCTCCGATACCAAAATCCGAGAAATCAGTTAAACCTGTTGCAACAAGTGTATTTCCGCTTACCTGTGTATTCAGACATTCCCATGAGCCTAATCTGTCAGATCTTTTCATAATGTATAATTTCATAGGATCAATGAACACCAGTCCGTCCAGATCGATTATTATATCATATGTTGCGTATCCTGTTTTATCATTTCCTGTGTAAGCGACTGTAAACCAGTAGTCGTGATAAACAGTTGTTGGCGTAAATATTGATCCGTCACCGGTTGTCTGTCCTCCGTTTGCGGAAATAGTCTGACCGGGATCATTGTTTGTATATTGAGATACGAATAAATCTCCGCCTCCGGGATTATCTGTCTGAGCACCTGAATTAATGGTTGTATTTCCTGTAAATTCAGGGAAAGCAGAAGAATATGAATCCTGAGTTTTTTCATTTTTATATTCTGAAGTAACGGAATTTCCCTGATAAGGTCTCGGAAGAGCCAGGAAGTTAACAGTTACCAAAGGATTACAATTATATGAACCGATTCCGGTTACATTATCGACACAAAGTGAATTAACATCTGAAACAACAACGTTGTCAATCCAGATATTATTTCCCCAGTCGCTGACACTTCTGAATCCGATCACAACATTATTTAAACCAGCAACATTCGAAAGGTCGATTGATTCATGTCTCCATTGTCCTTGTGCAGCCGGTACATAACCGGTACCGCTTGGAACAAGCGTTGCAAGCGAAGGAAGTGTACCATCCGATTTTTTATAAACTGTTGTTGCTGAGAAGAACGACAAACCTCCGTCTGTGGAAAGCAATATTTCGAGTGAATCCTGTTCGCCGCCGGTAAATGTTCTATGCGCAACATAGAAATCCAGCACCGGATTTGTTAATGAACTAAGATCCATTTCAGGTGATCTCAAAACTGCGCTTCTTCCGGTAGAGTTAGTGCCGCTGAAACAATCTGAAATTGCTGCCGGATCTCCTGCAGTGCCTTCAGGATTTGTACAAAGTCCTAATGCCCAAGGTGCTACACTTCCAGCAGCTACCTGCGTAAGGATTGTCCAGCCAACCGGGGTGGTAAAGTTTTGAGTGTAAGGATAAGAAGTAATTTTATCCTGAACTGTAACATTCAAAGTAAGAGTATCATTAGACTGATTTCCGTCGCCTGCAAGATCTGTATAAATTTTTAAAACATTAACTCCGGAAATAGAAGGTGTAAATGCAAATCCGCCTGAGAAAACAACATTCTCTGTACCATTTTGTATTATCGGTCCGACAGTGTTCACAGGACCAACCGGTGGTCCGGCGTTTACAGTATAGTAAACCGGAACAACATTTTGGACATTAGTTCCGAAATTTTTTGCTGTTGCAGTTATGTCATAACCTTTGCCTACTGACAGGATCATTCCGGCTGCTCCGATTGTCGCAGCGGAAACCCCCATATCATCAGGCACAACTATCAATGGCGACCATCTGAATGTGAGTCCATTAGGCGGTAATATAGCCGGGGTAATGGTACAAGTAGCAGTATTTAGTCCTCCGGCAGTAGTTGCGGACCAGTCTGTGGCTGTAGAACGGTTATTGAAATCTGTAATTGCTGTTCCTCTGAGACCAACTTGAAGAGTAATCGTTGGAGTTACAGGACTTTTCGCAAAAGCACCATAAACAAATTCAATTACATTTGATGTTTCGTATAGTCTGACCTGAAAATTAAAATTTTCAAGTGTATCTGTTGTTGTAAATCTTCTGAAATTTTTCCATTGAATAGTATGGATTCTGCTTCCAATAGCACCTGTTGTTCCTCTTACTATGCTACCGGCTGCAACCTGAATAGTTGCATTTGCTGCACCAGCTGTAGAAGATGAAGTTGCATTAGCTGACATTGTAATTGTTTTTAAACCAACATCAAACGAAGTAATAGTTGTAGCAGCAGGAATTCCTGTACCTGTTATTACTCTACCGGCTACTACACCTGCAAAATTTGAAACACCGGTTAAAACATTACTTCCTAACGTTCTGTTACATCTGAAACCAAATAAGCCAATGAGATCTCTTGACAATGGAGAAGCTACACCGGTTGCAGTTAAAGTTGATATAGGAGTATAATTAGATCCGGAAGGAGCTGTGCCGAAACTAATAAATCCATTTGTTGTAATTCCTACATCATAATAAGTTACACCATCAAAATCAAACGGAAACGGCAGAGTATTAATGTTATATGCAATATCATCTAATCCTGCTGCACCGGAGGTTCCGGTTGCGATTGCTACTATAGTATCACCAGCGATTTCAGTATAAGCGCCTCCGGGCTGTGAAAAAGTGTAAGTACTTACCTGTGCATAAGATTTTGATATTATGCAGAGAAACAATACCAAAGTAAACAAAGAAATTAATTTTTTCATAATTTTCTTTTTGGGTTAATTAAAAAATAGTTTTTTTATTTAATACAGGAAGACTTTTGTTGCGGGATTTTAAATCTTTTTTTAAAAATATTTTTCAGATTCGTCTTCCTTTGGTAAAATCAGAAAAATATTATAAAGAGTTAAAAAACTTGATAAAACTTTCTCCTTTCTTTTTAATTAATAATAAATTGATTTAAATATGATGATTAAATTTAAACTTTGTTAATGATGGATTCTTTGATCTTAAAATAATGTGAATTTTGTACTACAAACTTAAAGTAAATTCTAACAAAATTCTAACAATTTCGATTTTATCTTTGAGTCACAATAAATACTAATCACTAGGAAACTAAAATTTTCAATCACCCATTTCTTTATAATCTTTTTAAACTCTTTAGTAAATAAATATAAAAAAATTTCTGACTATTGACAACTTAATAATACCAGGCACAGCAGTTAATTAACAACCGTCAAAGCGCTCTTCACAAGATTTGTCATGCTTTTAACCTGTTCGCCCAATCCCGGGACGTACATAAAATTGCTTCCTACCAAAAATGTAATACCGGTGTCCGGATTATATGCAGTAGTTGTCAAGTAACTTAAGTGTGCGCCATTGTGACCGAAACCAAGTTCCGGAATATACGCAAGACCTAATCCGTATGCCTCGCCACCCGGACCGGTTGAAACTACCTGTTTCATAAGTTCAACATTTGCCATGTTTACTCCTGCGTTTCCGTTCAGAAGCAGGCTGATCCATCTTGAAGCGTCATCCGGAGATGAGACTAAATTTCCTTCGGCAACATTTGCTGACATGTTATCCCGATCTGTAACTGTCATGTTACCGTCTTCATATAAAAATGAACTTATCCCCGGAGAAGGAATTTGATTGTCACTTCCGTTCCAAATTGAATAAGTATTATTTAGACCCAGAGGAATGAAAAAATTCTGCTTTAAAAATTCGGAATATGACATGCCCGATGCTCTTTGAATTATCTCACCAAGAATACTGTATCCGGTATTTGTGTAATGAAATTGATTTGGGTCCGGGGCGAAATTATATAAATTGTTGGCGGAAACAACTCCGGCCAATTCATCAAATGTAAATGTATGCTGGCTGTTGCCAGGCAATGCTTTAATGTATTCAATATAAAACTGACCAGCATACGGCTGCTGCACGTTTGCAGGGATGCTCTGGTTTTTCAGGTCAAAGACACCTGCCCTGTGCTGTAACAGCAATTCAATTGTGATCTGATTTTTGAAAGGAAGCTCCCAGTCCGCACTTACAGGGACATAAGGTTCAGAAGTACCCGGTATGTTCATAGTGATGTTATCATAAATATTTATTTTTCCCTGCTGATGAAGCAGCATAATAGCTGCGGCTGTAAATGTCTTTGTAACGCTGGCAATTCTGTAATGATTGTCTGAAGCAAAATTCAGACTTACATTACTTGATACAAACATATTCTCATTGGGAGTCAAAACCTTCAGAAAAAATCCCCCATCATTAATGCTGTGCTGAGTTTTATAATAATCAGCAAGACTGTCAATCATATTCTGAATTTTTTCATTCGTGTTTACAGTAGGATTGTTAACGGGCGAATCCGAACAGGAAATCATAAGCACACACAAAACTAAAAGCATTATATTTTTAGAATTCATATTACACTTTCTAATTAAGAAATTATTATATGTTGACCGGAAAATTAAATTTTTTGAGAAATAAATCAATTCCTAAAATATCTTACTGCCGGGATAACTAATTGATAATAACTTAAATCAGAAATTGCAAATTACCGGCAGATGTAAGTATATCAAACGTGTAAGGATTTTTAAGACAATACTCTGAATATCATAAAAATTATTTTAATCAAAATTAATTTATTGTAAATATTTGTAAAGATGATTCTCTATGATTGAATTTACATTTTTTTAAAGTTAACTTACCGGTAAACGAATTCTAAAATTGAAGTAAAATTATGTTTAAGAAAATATTTATTCTCTCATTTATTTTATCTTTAGGAATATCATTTTCGGAGGACAAACCTTCAAAGTCTGTCATTTTTAAAAATGTAAATATTTTTGACGGGAAATCAAATCAGCTTTTACTTAATAAGAATGTTTTAATTGAAGACAATAAGATTGTTTCAATCTCAAATGATCAGATATTAAATGCATCTGCGACTGTTTTAAATGCTGAAGGAAAAACTCTTATGCCGGGTATGATAGATGTTCATGTCCATTTGATATTCGGTTCTATGACTATGGAGGAAATGTTATCCCCGGATCTTACGCCGGAAAAAGTAATAGAAAAAGCATCCGTTCAATCCGAAAAAATGCTGATGCGCGGTTTTACGGCAGTAAGAGATGTCGGCGGACCTGTTTTCTTACTAAAAAAATATATTGATCAGGATAAAATACCCGGTCCGAGGATCTGGCCTTCCGGAGCAACAGTAAGTCAGACTTCAGGACACGGAGACCTGAGAGCTCCGGATGAAAACTCACGTAGGTTTCACGGTGAACTCTCAAGAGCCGAAAAATACGGAGCTACGATTATTGCGGACGGAAGAGATGAAGTGCTGACTGCAGTCAGAGAAAATCTCAGGTTTGGCGCAAGTCAGATCAAACTTATGGCAGGAGGCGGCACGTCTTCAGCTTATGATCCGATAGATGTAACTCAATATACTTTGGATGAAATGAAAGCGGCAGTGGAAGCCGCCGATGACTGGGGTACGTATGTTACCGTTCATGCTTATACCGACAAATCTGTGCAAAGAGCCATTGATGCAGGCGTAAAATGTGTCGAACACGGACAGTTATTAAGTGAAGAGACTTTACTGCTGATGAAAGAAAAGGATGTTTGGTTAAGCTGTCAGAATCTTGTTGAAGATACTCCTGATATGGATCCGCTCAGAAGAGAAAAGCGTAAGCCGGTAATAGACGGTCAAAAAAAAATCTGGCCGTTAGCAAAAAAACTAAACATAAAACTTGCCTGGGGCACTGACTTCCTTTTTGAACCTTTGTTAAACGATCAGCAGAATGAATACATTCTTAAACTTTCAGAATGGTTTACGCCGTTTGAAATTTTAAAAATGGTTACTTATGATAATGCTCAGCTTTTAGCTTTGTCAGGATTGAGAAGTCCATATGCCGGAAATCTTGGAGTTGTGGAACAAGGCGCGTTAGCTGATCTTATATTGATTGAAGGCAATCCTTTGGAAGACATTAATTTGATTTCCCAATATAATGACAAATTTGTTTTGATTATGAAAGACGGAAAGATTGTGAAAAATATTTTGTAATAAATACTCTGTCTTCTCTTGAATAATCATAATTCAGTAAAAACCGGGGATAGATTTTGAAATTTTATATCTTTTATCAGATTGTGATTTCACTTTATACTTATTCTCCTGATTCAGAACTCCTGCTTTTCGAATCAGGAGAATTTTAAAATGTAAATTAATTTTTACTTTACCTGTATAATAATAAAGTTAAAACAAAAAATCCTGAGAAGGTTAATGCCGTTACTTAATTAGCAGCATCTTCTTTGTTTCCGTAATGCCTTTTATAATAATTGAATAGAAATAAATCCCGCTTGAGATATTTGTTCCGTCAAACTTAACCGAATAGCTTCCTGCATTCTGTCTTTCATTCACAAGTGTTTTTACTTTGTGACCAGTGTTATTATAAACAACTAATTTCACATCTGAATTATGGCTACCGGAGGGTATAAAATAATTTATATTTGTTTCAGGATTAAAAGGATTTGGATAGTTTTGTGAAAGTATAAACTTTTCCGGCAATTGTGAATTAATATTGTTTACTCCGACAGTAACTAATGTATCCGTTAAGATCTCCGTGTTTGAGTTCTATACCAAAATTTTCTAACAGCTAATATATGTTTATATAATTTTGAAAAATTAACACTGAGAGTTTTCGATTTGATTGTAAGTGAAAATATTTATTGTTAAGTTACAGAAAGTAAATACTATTTTATTTTTAAGTATTATGATTTTAAAAATAATTATTCTTTCAGTTGATTTATCTATGGTAATTTCGTTTTCTCAGGATACAATAAAGTGTTTTATTTTTCAAATACGTAAAAACATTTGAATCAAAACGTCATGCGACTTTCACATTCAGTTTTATTGGCAGCGTCCAGATTTTTTTCGTTAAATACCGGCTTACACTTTTCACTTCTTGGCGGATCCAAATTGGTAATCTATTATATTAAGAAACAATTTTGTATTTGTTATCAAAATGGCTTCCTAACAGAATAAATATATTAGTTTTACGAACGGGTTGATTGATTTTAATAAAAAATATTAATTTTTAATTAAACATAGATACAGAATGAAATATTTAATTACAATTGTTTCATTAATATTTTTTTTTAATTTAAAAGATTCTTATTCAGCAGATTCATCATCTTTAAAATTTTTTCCTTTAAATGTTGGAGATAAGTTTATTTATTATTTTGAGCGATTTATAAACCATCCTCCTTCATATACAAGATATTATGTTATTGGTGAATTAAAAAGAGACAGCATCATTAATAGTAAAAGATATATATTTTGTGAAGGAATTCCGTCTTTTAAACAATTGTGGCTGAGAGTTGATTCAATAGAAAATGTTTATGCATTCGATCCTTCTAATCATTGTTCATTTTATCATAATGAAGACCGTCTTGATAGTCTTTCAGCAAATAAAAATGATACAATAAAAAATTGTATTGGTTCACAATCTGTTTATAAATGTATTGAATTCGGAAATCATACTATTTTTGGAAATAATACTTTGCGAAAAGTATTTTACAGTATTCAGTTTTTTGCAAACGGAGCTTCAACAATGAATAAGCAATTTTCAAAAAATTTTGGCCTGACTTATTTCCGTACAACTCTCACATCGGGAATATATCAGTTAGAGGAGACTTACAATTTGAAAGGATGTGTAATTAATGGTTCAGTATACGGCGATACAAATATTGTTTCCATAAATGAATCATTTACAGAATACCCTTCAAACATTCATCTTTATCAAAATTTTCCTAATCCATTCAATCCATCTACAACAATAACATATGATTTGATTAAAAGGGACTTTGTTTCCCTGAAAATATTTAATTTGCTTGGTAAAGAATTGTTAACAGTTGTTAATAAAGAGCAGGATCCAGGTATATATACTTTGAATTTTGACGGAACAAACTTTTCGGGAGGGATATATTTTTATAGAATTGAAACTAAAAATTTTACCGATACAAAAAAAATGATGCTGTTGAAATAGTGCCAAATGTCCCCCTCAGGATTTTCAATTTAAATTTTACTAAAATCCCAAGGGGAATTGTAAAGTTACTTAATTAGCAGCATCTTCTTTGTTTCCGTAATGCCTTTTATAATAATTGAATAGAAATAAATCCCGCTTGAGATATTTGTTCCGTCAAACTTAACCGAATAGCTTCCTGCATTCTGTCTTTCATTCACAAGTGTTTTTACTTTGTGACCAGTGTTATTATAAACAACTAATTTCACATCTGAATTATGGCTACCGGAGGGTATAAAATAATTTATATTTGTTTCAGGATTAAAAGGATTTGGATAGTTTTGTGAAAGTATAAACTTTTCCGGCAATTGTGAATTAATATTGTTTACTCCGACAGTAACTAATGTATCCGTTAAGATCTCCGTGTTTGATAAATAAGCGCTGTCATATCCGCTTGCGCAGATTAATTTCCAGATATTATTTGGAAGCTTTACAGATCCGCTTTGACCAGTGAGCCATGCAGTGGGCTTATCCGGTAATTGTGTCCATTCATTCCTTCCGGGACTGAAACTGTAACATTCACTTTCCGGAGTGTTAAAAGTATTGTCAGTGCTTCCTCCTGTCATGATTATACCTTTACTTCCCCAGCTGTTAGCATCAAAAAATGTTCTGGTCTTTCCCGGAAAATTTGCACCTCTTGTCCAGTTAATTACCGCTCTGTTACTTTGACTTATCACTCCGACATACACACTATCAAAATAAACTGTAGTGCCGAATGCTGTTGTACCGCACATATAAACAAGCGTGTCTCCGGTGATTGCAAATCCACCGAAGTTTCTTCTTCCTGCAGAAGGAAACGGAGTCGCAGTTCTCCAGGTATTAGAATTCGAATTGTATAAATAAACATTTCCGGTGTTAGCACCTCCGAATCCGCCTGCAGTATATATCAGACTATCCTGATATGAAACTGCTTTTGCATCAACTATCGGCAACGGAAAATTTGCAGCAGTAGTCCAGGTATTTTCATTTATGCTGAATTTGTAAACTGTGGTCTGTCCGGATCCGGGCGGACTTACAACTCCTCCGATGATATATAAACTATCTTTAAGTATCGAAGCCGCACCGCCTATCAAACCGGTAGGATGCGGATTGAGCGTGTCCCATTTATTTGTGCCGGCATTATATCTTTGAACTGTTTTTGTGATAACGTCATTCTGATCTCTTCCGGAAACTATGTACAGCCAGCCGTTATTCCCGTTTGAACAGGAAGCCGTATTTCCGGCTCTTACGGGCTTTATAATGTTTGAGCCGGAAGTCCAGACCGGGGTAAGATTATTAAATGAGCATAAAACAAAGAAATAAAAAATTGCTGCTAAAACAGAAAGGTGAATCCGGTGAATTTTTTTCATACCGCTTTTGAATTTAATTGAGAAATAATTTTAAAAGTAAGTATGAGGGTTTGTATAGGGAGGATTAAAATATAGTTGATTAATCAGAATTACAATATAAATTTTTTAATCATGGATTATCTCGAACCACATCTGTCCATAATGCTTAGTTTTAAATTAAAGTTGTATAGCTTTTATAGTACTTTTTTTTGACAGATCAAAAGATAGTACCAAAGAAAAATCTCCGCTAATGAAAAATTACCGGAATTCATTTTCCCTTCGGGACGTCTCCGGCTCACAATTGCTGTAAAATTTCCAACTTAAAATTTGTTTCGCAAATTTCTCAAACAAGGAAATTTTATTGACGCAATTGCTCATGAATTCTTTCGGCAATTTTTCAAAGGCGGGTCTTCTAAACAGATTGATATAAAACTGTAAAAATAATATAAATTTGACGAAAATTTTCTTATTTAAAAATATTTTAGACAGATGTGATCTCGAACATACATACATAACGATTTTAGGTTTTTGTAAAAATAAAAATCGAATTTATTCCCATAGTAATCGAAAACAAATTCTAACTAATACCACCCGACTCTCACTTCTTCCTAAGGAGTGATTGGGTTAAAAAAAAACTGATCACATATATTTTATTTTCAATAAAGAAGTTTTTATCAAAATTTAAATTCGTAACTGACAGAACTTGTTATCTTGTGTCCAGACTTATTATTATGAAAACCTGATTTGCGTAATATGAAATTAGTTAATCAGAATAATTCTTAGACCGATTTCTATGTTTTGTATTATAATGGTTTTATAAATTAGAATATTCTTAATATTTTAATAAAATTTTTGTTAAGTTTTTCTAACTGCAAAAATTCTTTGATTATTCAGCTTAAAAATTTTTATAAATTAAATTTTTTGTAAAGGATCAAACAGATGAGACAAATAATTTTTACTTTAGTAATTTCAGGAATAATTTTTCTGGCAACAGGCAGGTCAGGGGTTTACGGCAATTGCCCAACAGACCCTTACGAACCAAATAATACACCTCCCGAGGCATCATTACTCAGCTATAGTGATACTGTATCAAATGCATGGATCTGTCCGATTGAAGATTATGATTATTACAAATTTCAGGTTACAGAGGGAGAGTATGTGAGAGTTTTTGAAATTTTTCCTGTGATTCTCAGACCGGTCATATATATTTTAAATCAAAATCAAAGTCCGATATTCAACAATATTTATACCACCGATCTGAAATTTTTTGCTCCGTATTCCGGAACTCTCTACATCTCTGTTACAAAAAGATACTGGAATAACGAACCTTTCGAATACAGTTTCGGATTACAAAAAGTTGATGTAACGCCTGATATAATTTCAGTTACAGACGTTCCGAATGATCAGGGCTTACAGGTAAAAGTAAACTGGAAACCGTCATATTTCGATCCGCAGAACGGAATTAATCAAACCGATTTTTATGCGTTATGGCGGGAAGTGGATTTTTTTACAACTGCGGAAAACTTAACAGGCAAATTTGATTCATTTGAAAATATAAATTACAGCAGAATCATTCCTGACGATGGAAGTATTTACGAAATAAACGGATCAAACTGGACATTTGTAGCTCAGATACCGGCAATTTCAAACAGACCGTTTATTAATTATTCTTTTATCGCACCGACCTTACAGGATAACGTACCTACCACTTTTATTGTGTCTGCAGTTCCGTTACAGGGATATTCTTTACCTGTGCTTTGGGGTCTTACCGGAACAGGAATTTCTATAGATAATCTTTTGCCGGAATTTACAAGTTATTCAATTCAGACGCATATTAATGCAATACAATTAAACTGGCAGGTTGATATGCAAATTCATCATGATCTGGAAGGTTTCCGGGTTTACAGACATACTACACAAGGCTTTACACCTGACGATCAGACTAAAATAGCAGATCTTAATAAAAATTCTCTGGGTTATTTGGATGAAAACGTTAGTGCCGGTACTGGATATTTCTACATCGTAGAGTCATATGACAATTCTTCAAACTCCGTCTTTACACCAGAGCTGTCAGTATCGATTACAAATATAATATTAGAACCCGGCATTATTCCAAATGAGTTTAAACTCAGCCAGAATTATCCAAACCCTTTTAATCCTGTGACGAAGATCAATTTTGATATAGCAGTTAAAACTATGGTTGAGATGAACATATATAACGGAGCGGGCCAGTTAGTAAAAGTACTTGTCAACGAAATAAAAACACCGGGGAATTATAATGTTACTTTTGATGCATCAGGTCTTCCAAGCGGAGTTTATTTTTATTCGCTGAGAGCTGGTGATTTCAGGGATTCAAAAAGATTTATACTGCTAAAATAAGTTTTACAGGACCTGATTTTTCTTACTTATACTAAATCTCCTGATTCAATAAGTCTTCGTTATGAATCAGGAGTATAGAAAATTGTATAAGGTTTTTAAAATTCTATCAATAGTTTAAGTTAAATCTCAGATATGCATAACTGTAATCTTTCTTAATTCCGGCAGTCAAATTATCAGCCATGTTATATGTATAGTTCAGATCAAAGATATAATTCCTGGCCGGCTCGTAATTTATATTAAAAGAAACTATGTCATTGTTAACTCTAACACCATCAAGAAAATACGCTATATCTGAATCAGTACCGGTTCTGAAAGATTGATAAACATCACCTCCTACGTTTCTTACAAGTTCACCGTCAGCGTCGTAAATATTCTGTCCTTTTCTGATTTTCTGATATTCAAGTTTAAGTCTGACTTTTTCGTTTACATTATATGTAAGCTTAGTAAAAATCTGATCTGAATTCGGACCAATCGGATGACCGATATTCACACCGAATGCTGTATAGGTATTCTTAAAATCGAAGTGTGTGTAAACATAAGGTCTGATCTTTGTATATTCGAAAATCAGCGCAAGGTTTTTAACCCCGGCAGGTTCATACCAGAAAAAACCGATCTGATATGCCGTCTTGTTTGTTGCCTTTGTCATATCGGACAGATTTGACAGAATATTTTCATCAAGAAAAAACGTGCCCTGCAGTTCAAAGTTTTTTAAAAAGTGAGTTTGAAAATCTGCAAAGATAGTACCATTGTCTCTGTCCTGCAGAGAATGTTCGACGAATTTATAAAAGATCAAAGGATTAAGATATCCGAGTTCAATACCTCTTGATGATATAACCGTCTCGCCGATACCTACATCAAAGAGATCATCAAACGCCAGCTTGAGCCTGTTCGCCGTAAAATATTTTGTATATCTTTCCTCCCGGTTTGGCGAAAACTCTCCGACTGTTGAACCGAATATGGAAGAAAAATTTATGATGCCGTATTTAAAATTCAATTTAAGAAAATCCATATCAGGGGCGTCGCCGGAAAGCGAAAGACTTTTACTGTAACCGAGTCCGTATTTTAATTTTTCTCTGCCGAGCTGCGCTGAAATGTTCATACCTTCGGAAGGTGTGATGAAATATTTAAGATAGCCGGATGCAAAATCATAATTAGTAATATTTTCCGTATTTTCCTGATATTTAAATGTCGAGACAATGGGAGGGAAAGCTGATTCAATCAAAATTGAATCGCCGACCGCACCGCCTTTCACAACTGAAAAATTATATCCCAGATGTCCGAATAAAGATCCCCTCATTCTGAACCCGACATCAAAGATCTTAGCGTTACTTTTAGAAGAAGGTTTTAAACCGTTTATATAACTAAGCTGACCGAGAGCTTCAATAAATATATTATTTTCATTTTTCTGATATGCGAAAAGATATTTCTGTTTATTTGAGAAAAAATCCTTGAAGCCGTTCGAAACTTTCATATTGCTTTTGAAAAGCGACATGGTGGTTTTCTTATCTATATAAGTAGGATCGAACTCGATAAGATATTTATTCAGAAGCTTTCTTTCGGTATTGCTGAGTTCATTATTTTTAAGGTTTATCTCATTCAGAAAATCGCTCACCTGAAACCTGGAAAGATTCGGGTCATCGTCATTTATATCTGAAATAATTTTTTTCACTTCCATTTCCTTGAGATAATTATAAACGGGATTATTCAGAGGGACATTTTCAATCTGAGATAACGCCTGTTCCGGTTTAAGTATTACTGTGCAAATAAGGAATAAAATTATGGAGAAATAGTAATATAGATTCATTAACTTAGAAAAATTTTTAAGAATATAGTAATAAGATATTATATAAATAATTTAAAAATGTTATTTGGTTTTGAAATAGGTTTTGGCATCAGATCTGAGATCTGCGGTTATTGCAAAACCTGTCAGGTTTTCCTGAAGTCAGAATCCGAAATCTGAAAACCGGAAAAACCTGACAGGTTTAGCTCTCACTATGCACTTGCCGGAATATATAAATCTATCTCACACAGGCGAACTCTCACGCAGAGCCGAAATTCTTTTCTCAATGCTCGAAAGCTGCAACATCTGCCCTAAAGACTGCTTCGTCAACCGTCTCGAAAATAAAATCGCAGCCTGCTACTCAGGGTTATTACCGGTAGTTTCCTCTTACTGTGTTCATTACGGCGAAGAACCCCTTCTATCCGGATCTGAACAGTTCAGTAATCTAAACGGTGTAGGAAATATTTTCTTCGGCAACTGTAATCTGAGATGTGTCTATTGTCAGAATTATGAAATATCTCAAAATCATAAAACAGAAATTAAAAACGAAGTTACAATTGAAAGACTGGCTGAGATCATGCTCGAACTTCAGAATAAGAATGTAAACGCTATCGGATTTGTCTCGCCTACTCACTTCGTTCCGCAGATAATCTGCGCACTCGATATCGCAGTTAAGAAAGGTCTGTCTCTGCCGCTTATTTATAATACAAATTCATATGACTCTTCCGAAGTTCTTAAATATCTGGACGGCATCATTGATATTTATCTTCCCGATCTTAAATATTCTGATGAAGAGTATGGATATAAATATTCCAAAATAAAAAATTACGTTAGTCATTCGCGCGAAGCGCTTACGGAAATGTACAGGCAGACCGGCAGCAAACTTATCATAAAAGACAACTTGCTTAAGAAAGGTCTCATTGTCAGACATCTTATTCTGCCGAATGATATTGCGGGGAGTTATGAAACTCTTAAATTTATTTCCGAACTTGATAATAATATCTGTCTTTCGGTTATGTCTCAGTATTATCCGATCCATAAAGCGGCGGATATTGATCTTTTGTCAAGGAATATAATGGAGAGGGAATATTACAAAGTTACTGAATATCTTGAAATGCTGAATCTCGAAACAGGATTTCTTCAGGAGTTTGAATCAGAAAGTTATTACAGACCGGACTTTAATGACAGAAAGGAGCCGTTTAAAAGATAATTCATACTGCTATATAATATAAAGCATTTCACTTTATATATACTTTAATACTGCATTTTATTTAATAAGCTCTTCTACAATTTTTATTATACTTAATCCGTCCGCCTCTGCATTGAAATTTGTGATAAGTCTGTGACGAAGCACAGGCAGTGTAACTTTCTTTACATCCTCTATATCAGGCGAATATCTTCCTTTCAGTATACAGTTTGTCTTTGCGCCGAGTATCAGATACTGCGATGCTCTCGGTCCGGCTCCCCAGCTTATATAATCTTTTACGATCTTAGGCGATTCGGGATTTCCCGGTCTTGTCTTTGCTACAAGATTTACGGCGTATTTTATGACTTCCTCCGCTACAGGAACTTTTCTTACCAGATCCTGAAATTCAATTATGTCTTCCTTTGAAAAAATTATTCCAACCTTTGGACTGTACATACTTGTCGTCCTTCTTACAATTTCAAGTTCATCTTCAAAGCTTGTATAGTCCAGCCAGAGATTAAACATAAATCTGTCAAGCTGAGCTTCGGGAAGCGGATATGTCCCTTCCTGCTCAATTGGATTCTGAGTAGCTAAAACAAAAAACGGTTCATCAAGTGTGTAAGTATTACCTGCTGCTGTAACCCTGTGTTCCTGCATTGCTTCAAGTAATGCCGATTGAGTCTTCGGAGGTGTTCTGTTTATTTCATCCGCTAAAATAATATTTGCAAAAACTGGACCTCTTATAAATTTAAATCTCTTTCTTCCTTCAGCGTCATCTTCTAGAATTTCCGTGCCCGTTATGTCAGACGGCATCAGATCCGGCGTGAACTGCACTCTGTTAAATTTCAGATCCAGAGCTTCCGAAAGCGTCTTGACTAAAAGCGTCTTTGCAAGTCCCGGCACTCCGATAAGCAGGCAATGACCTTTTGATAAAATGGATATGATGATCTGTTCAATGATATCTTCCTGTCCGACTATCACTTTGGAAATCTCACTTTTCAGCTCAATATATTTTCTGTTCAGCTTCTTTACTGATTCTGCATCAGATACGATCTGGGTTTTTATTTCAGTCATTCGCTTAATTTTAATAATAAATTTTTACTGCTCTTCTACTACCGAGAGCTCTCCGAATTGTTTCATCATATCTTTAATTTCTTTTACATTTCCGGCTGCCGATATTATCATATCATCAGGATGAAGATATTTATCAGCTGCTTCCAGGATCTGCTCAGGAGTTACATCATTAATTTCCTTTATGAATTTATTGAAATAATCCGAAGGAAGATCATTTAGTTTCAGACTCAGCACTTTCTGTGCAACTGCATTCGGTGTCTCAAGCTGCAGCGGAAAAATTCCTGTCAGATAATTTTTAACGCTTTTCAGTTCGTTCTTACCGGCTTCCTCTTTTCTGAGCATTTTTATTTCTTTGATAATTTCCTTTATTGTATCAGCAGTCACTTCATTCTTTACTTCTGTCGAAACGGAAAAATCACCGCAAAATCTCTGACAGTTAAATGAAGATCTTGAACCGTAAGTATATCCTTTATCCTCTCTCAGATTTTTATTTATCCTGGATGAGAAATTTCCGCCAAGCAAAGTATTCAGAACATTCAGTTTTATATAATCCGGATTGTTTCTCTTTATTCCAAGATGCCCGACCTTTATGGAAGACTGCACAGCACCTTTCTTATCATACAAATACACTCTGTTTCCGCTGATTTTTTCGGGAGATTTTAATTCCGGATATAAAGTCTTTTGCGTATTACTGAAATTCAGTTCAGTATTTATCTTAAGCATCGCTTCTTCAGGAGAAATGTCTCCTACCATTGCAATGATAAGATTATCAGGACGGAAATAACGCGTATAAAATTCCCGCGCCAGATCAGTTGTAATATTCGGTACCGATGTTTTGCTTCCTTCTGACTGAAGCGAATAAGGCGAACCTTTGTAAACTTCCGAACGGAAAATATTATCCGAAATATAATCACCGTCATCAGACATTGAAAGCAGCGAATTGATCCTCTGTTCTTTTATCCTGTTCAGCTCCGATTCCGGAAATGCCGGATTTAATATTACATCTGCGGCAATTGCAAAGACGCTGTCAAAATATTTCTTCAGACTGTATGTGCTGATATAAATCGCATCGTAATCGCTTCCGCTTGTTAATGACGCACCGAGATAATCCACTTCGTCAGCAATCACGGTTGCACTCCTGCTTTCCGTTCCTTTTGTTAAAAGCTCTGTAGTTAATGAAGCAAGTCCCTCGTATTTTTTTCCCCACTGATCATCGGCATAACCGCCTGTCTTAAAAATAAATCTGGAAGTTACCAGCGGCAGCTTTCTGTCTTCTATTACAACGACGCTTATACCGCTGTCAGTCGTTGTTTCAAAAAATCCCGGGAAGCTGACGTCTTTCGGCTTTCCGGATTTCGGCTGACGCGATCTGTCAAGCGTTACCGCTGTTGTGATTTTTTCTATTTTTGATTTACTCATTTAATTATTATTTTTAACCGGTATATAATCCAATACTAATCTCTTATTCCTGTCAAGATATTTTACTGCGGTCTGTACAATATCGCTCTTTGAAACCGACAGGTAATCAAGTATTTCGAAATTTATTTTATCAGTATTGTTATAAAATGTTTTCAGATATGATAATTTTTCTGCCAGGGAAATTATCGATTGCTTCTTAGCGCTGAAATACGTCTCCACTTTATTCTTTATCTTTTCAATTTCATGATCGCTGATATTTCCCTCTTTGATGTCTTCAAGCACATTATCAATTTTTTCTTCAGTCAGAGCTGCACTCTTTCCCTGTAAAATTATTGCGCTTATCCCAAACAGACTCGAACATTCCATTCCGTATAGGTTTGTGTCAAATTCATTTACAAGTTCATTGTTATACTCAAGCTCTTTATAAAATCTCGAACTGTCCCCGTCGGAGAGAATTCCGTTGAGAATACTCATTGCATAAAATTCTTTAGTTCCCATTTCAGGAAGTCTGTAAAAAATAAATTTCCCTTCCAGATGTACGTTATCCTTTATCTTCTCCCTGACTTCTGAAGTAAGATATTTATCCGAATGATCTCTTCTTACAGGTATTGACCCGCCGTTTATTCCTCCGTAATATTTTTCTATCATCTTCAGCGTCCTGTCGTAATCAATGTCACCAACTACAGATATCACTGCATTTCCGGGTATATAGTGCTTCTCATAAAATTTCCTTACCTCTTCCAGACTTGTATTCATAACATGATCCATATTTCCGATCACGGGATTTTTGTAGCCGCTGTTGCTGAATAATCTTACGGAACTTTCCTCTTCGACTGTACCGTAAGGAGAATTATCCACATATAAAAGTTTCTCTTCAAATATTACATGCTTCTGTATCCTGAGACTTTCTTCAGAAACTCCAAAGCCGGTAAGTCTGTCAGAATCAAGCCAGAGAGCTGTTTCAAGTTTATTTGAAGGAAGCACGATATAATATCCCGTTGAATCCCAGCTCGTGTATGCATTGCTGTCACCGCCGTTTCTGTTTAGTATATCATCAAATTTTCCGTGAGGTATATTCGGTGAGCCTTCGAACATAAGATGCTCAAGTAAATGTGCCATCCCTGTCTTATTATTATCTTCATCTTTTGAACCAACATGAAAAGTCGTATTCACAGCTATCATCGGAATGTCACCGGTTTTGCTTAATATAATTCTCAGTCCGTTGCTTAATGTATATTCTTTATGTTCAATGGAAGGAACGTTCGTTTTTATTTTTAACGCTGAGCTTTGCTTTCTCAAATATGACTTTTGTATTTTATTTTTTTGGTACGTAATTCAGAGTAAATTTTTTCTTATCTAATAAATTACTCTTAACTGTTTTCTTAATGTCCGCTTTTGTAACGGAGCTGAATTTTTTAAAGGAAGTATTTATAAGATTTGTATCCCTGAAATTCATATAATTTTTTACGGTCTCGATTGAAATATTATTCATCTTCAGATTTTTCGTAACATTCCTGAACTCAAGCTGGTTTTTTATTCTTTCAAATTCCCTGTCATTAATATCGTTATCATAAAACAATCTGATCTCTTCATTTAATATATCCGCCGCAAGTTTAATATCAGTTCCGGGATTCAGCATTGCAAAGAGAATCAAAATGCCCGCGTCTTTGAGAGCTATTTTTTCAGCATGCACTGATTTAAATATATTCTTTTCATAAACATATTTCCTGTGAAGTCTGCTGCTTTCCCTGTTTGCAATGATCTCCGTAAAATATTCCAGATCAAAATCTTCTTCGCTTTCTTCTCCGGGTATCTGAAAGCAAATGCTTACTACCGGAAGCTGTACGTTATCCGGGACAGTTAATTCTTCATCCGATTCCAGTTCACTTATTATATTCTTTTCCCTGTTTATCAGATTTTTTTTTCTGATATCCCCGAAATATTTTAAAATAAGATCTTTTGTCTTTTCAATATTTATATCACCCGAGATCATAAGTACGCAGTTTTCAGGCGAATAATAATTATCGTGAAAATTTAAAGCTTCTTTTACTGAAAAGGATTTTATGTCTTCCTCAAGTCCTATTACAGGAATTTCATACTGCGATCCTCTGAAAATATGCTTAAGATAGTTTTCTGTCATTGTGCCGTAAGGTACATTATCGATTACCTGTTTCTTTTCTTCAAGCACAACGCTGATCTGATTATCCAGATTTGTCTGCGTAATGTTAAGGGAATTCATTCTGTCCGATTCGAGCCAGAGCGCGAGTTCAAGATTATTCGACGGAAGCAGATCAAAATATACAGTTGAGTCAAATCCGGTAAAAGCGTTGCAGGTCCCGCCGGCTTTCATTACCGAATCAAAATGCCCGGTCTTGCTTACATTCTCCGAACCCTGAAACATCATATGCTCAAACAAATGAGCAATTCCTTTCTGTCCTTTTATTTCATCTTTCGCCCCGACCTGATATGCCGGCATTACGCATACGTTCGGTTTAGTATTATCCTGATACAGAATGCAGTGCAGTCCGTTCGGAAGATCATATTCAATGAATTCAAGATTCAAAGTCTGATCAGACATAGATTTATAATTTAAAGTGGATGTATTAATGCTGATTTCTAAATAAGATTAAATAATGCGACCGGAAAATTCCTGATCTTCGAAAAGCAGTTTTTTAACTTTCAAAACTAACTTATTTGAGAATAAAATGCAGTGATTAAATTCGATGTACTTCGTTGTCCCCCGTCTGAGTCTCCTGTGATCTTCTGTCGATTTTCTTTAACGGCGGAGTCCCAAAGAGCGGGAGACTCCGCCGGGGGATATTGGATGTTGTCCCCCGTCTGAGTCTCCGGTGATCTTCCGTAACTCAGATGGATTGAAATGATATAAAGACGTATTGAATTACCAATTTGTATATTAATTTATCTAAGCATTTGACGGATCCAAAGGTAAAACTTAAGCTATTTGCTATAATATGATTTTATTTTATTAATATTAGCTTTTTGGTAATTCTTAAATTGTTTGAACTGATTTGATATAAATACACACCACTTGATAACGCTGATCCGTCAAAAGTAACTGAATATACTCCTTTGGATTTGAATTCTTGTTTTATCAAATGTTGAATTTGCTTACCGCTTATGTCGTATACTTTTAAATCTGTAATTCCGCTCTCAGGAAGTTCAAATTTAATTACTGTAGCCGGATTAAATGGATTAGGGTAATTCGTTGAATTAATTACTGTCTTTATAACATTAGTATGATTAAATTCACTTTCATTACCAAACGAGTTAAGTGTTTCACTTTCCAGTAATTTAACTTTTTCATCTTTAATTAATGTCTTTGATTTAGTCATTACCTCTTTAATTTTTCCATCCAAAATTACTTTCTGTTCTTTATCTTTACTATTTCCAGTATGTGAAACTTTATTAATTGAATAAATTTTTTTCAGCATTCTATTCACAGGCAAATCTCTCTTTACTTTTGCAAAACTTCCCCCTGCCCCTCCGTTCACAATGCACATAATGCCCAGATAATCTAAAGCAGCTGATAATCTTGAATTATAATCGGGATCATTTAATGAGATATATTCATATCCTGACATTGCTGAATTATAATTTTTTAATTTAACTTCACACATCAATATTGTTTCACACGAAATTTTTACGAACTTTTCATTGCTTGCGTTTAATAATGTTACAGTTTCCAAAAACTGTTTTAAAGTTGTAAATAACTGATTTGTGTTTGTTTGTGAGCCGGAAGTATCTAATGTGCAATGCAATTCATACAATTTTTGAACTGATGAGTTTGAATAATCACTGCTATTATGAATACTGATAATTTGTTTTAAATTTTGTATTGCTGATGTGTAATCTATAGCAGCAATATTTTTAATTGATTCTGCAAATAACATTTCGGCTTCGCTTGCTGACTGGTTTACAGAAGATTGAGAAATAAATATCGTATCTTGTATTCCATAATTTTTATCTATACTCAGATATTCTGATGCAAGAGTTCCGATTAAACAGTTATCACTTGGTATTGCCTGGTATTCTACCAAGTCACCACCTGGCCCAATTTTCCGTATCTCGAGTTTAGCCGTATCTCCGCTACCATACCAACAATTGTCATTTGCAAAATAAAAACTCGATGTATCTAATATCTCGGCATAAATGTGCCTGTAATTCGGATTTCCAAGCGTAAAGGAATTCTTTCCGAGATTAGTAAAGACGTACCCATTGCCAGTAACAACAAGGTTGTCGTAATTATCATTTGACAATGAATTTAATCCTGCAACCCAAATAAGGTTGTTATAGACGTCCCTTAAAGGCGCAAGATTTGGAAATGAATTATTAGCCATAAAGATATTGTACTGAATAGATTGAAAAGTATTTGAGTAAAAGTTTAAGTTTGCGTAATTTGTTACAACATTCTGACTTCTCAAGTCCCAAGGTGGTATGGGGATATTGTTTGAAAATTCATTATTCTTAACGTCGCCAATGCATTTTCTTCCAATCAAATTATGATTTGAATTGTAAAATGAATTCTGTGCAACATAAACCGTAACTAAGTTTGAAGTATAACCAAGCAAATTAAGCTGATAGTATCCATTGTAAAACTTATTATCAACAACATTGATAAGTGATCTTGAACCCGGAGGCAGGTTAACATAATTAGTAATGTGAATAGAACCTTCTCTGTAAAGCGGGTCAGCATGTACCGGAGGAATATGAAATTCATTTTGATTAATAAGTAGATTAACCGCATTATTAAATACTAGTCCATACCTGTAACCGGGAATTGTTCTCGACATTAAAACCGTATTGGAAGTAAACTGAAATGGACGACTCAATTGATTTACAACGGTCAATGCTGTATCGGCATATTCCAAATTAGAATTTCTGATGTAAGAATTTACATTCAGATCATTTGCCTTAATTCCTCTCCAGATTACAGAAGGTGAATTTGTGGAAATTTTAATTCCATCAAGCTGTATATCAGCGCTGTCATTAAGATTGATTATAAAACCTGAAAGCGCATTTATAACAGAATTATTTTTAGCTGCAAATTTAGCTCCTTTTCCGGAGAAATTCATTTCGGAAGTTTGATTTGCCGGAAAAACAATATTCTCTTTTATTGTTAGTTCGCATTTATCGAAATTCAGTTTTTGATTTTGCTTTAGATTTGCTCCCTGATATTTCACATCCATATTTAAAGCGAAGTCTCCCGGATTAGGATGTTCGATTGCTCCGAATTGTTTTGCGTCAATGGGAAAATTCTGATACTGAGAAAGTGTAGTATCATTGAAAGCTCCTCTCGAAGGCGCAGTTGGTGGATAGCCGCTCCCATATTGTTCCCATACGCGAATATTTTTTTCAACGGCGGTAATGTTGTGAGGCGTAGAGCTGCTAAGAAAGTTAAATGTAATTTGATCAGCAGGTCTGAAATCTATTCTGATCTTCTGCTCGCCCTGAAATGCCGAAGTTCCGTAATTAGCATCACTGTAATCTATAATGCAGTAATCAATAAACAGAAAATTATCCTGATCAGGCCCTGAATAGAAATCTATTCTGTATTTGCCATAGCCGAGGGAGGTCTCGCAGTCTTGAAATAACTCACTTGCATCGAAATTTATTTTTATTGTCCATTGATCTTCATTAAGATTTTGATTGAAGTTTAAGATTTTTGAATAACCATAAATTTTTTCGCTAGAACTTGGAATTTTGTTTGTAGCATCAAGACTATATTGATTGCCTCCGCTGAAAATTGCTCCAACGGGATAGATGTTAACCTTTATCATTTTACCTGTTTGTGTTCCAGTATTATTAACGATCATTAGTTCACCTTGACTAATGTTTTGCGAATTACATTTGTCATTTATAAAAATGATTAAAATTAAAATTACTACAAAAGATTTTATTTTAAGAATTATATTTTTCATTATTTTATGATTTTATTTTTATGGAATAGTTGTTAGTTTTAATTTCACTTTAAAATTTAAGAGCTTGCATACAAAAAATTATTTTTGCAAATAATTTCTTGAATTTGTTTTGCTGGCAGGCATTTCATATCAAGAGTATGTCAAGCTCTTTAAAATTGTATTTAACAGGTTACTCTATTTTTAATTTTTATGGTGGTTTTATGGACATAATTCTACCCTCCTTATTTTATTAACAACATAACTTTTGTAACTATAAAATTTCCATTTATTTTCATTGAATAAAAATAAATCCCGGACGAAAGATCATTACCATTAAATTTGACTTTATAATTTCCTTCGTTCATATATTCATTTTTCAAATATTTAACTATTTTGCCTCTTATATCATAAACATGAATTTCTACATATTTTTTTTGGGGAAGAATGAATTCAATCATAGTTTCCGAATTAAACGGGTTTGGATAGTTTTGTAATAGCTCAAATTCTGTTGCAATACTGCTAATCTGGGAATAAGGTATGCTTACGAGGACAGGTCCGTGAACCAGGCTATCTGTTTTTAATACCATTATATCCACCTTCTGACTAAACTGATTACCTGTGAAAACAGTACCTACAATCATAAATCCACCGTCAATAGTATTTTTTATTATATTACTGTATGTTGATAGAAAGCCCGAAGTTTGAAAAGGTCGTAATACGTGCTGCCCCCCTAAAGGTGAAATTTCTGTATAAGTTACATTTCCGTTTACTCCTCCAACCTTCTGTATATTGTTCTGACTATCTTTGCAGATGAAAGGAATTCCACCGGAAAAGCTTGGAGATTGATATATAGAATCCCAAATGACAATCCCGCTTGTATCAATTCTAAATAATCTCGGAGAGAATGGACTTTGCTTAGATGAATTAATTATCAAAGAAGTATCATCGAGAATCATAACATTTAACCCTGTTGAATTTTTTCCAAATGTATTACTCCATTTAATTTCCCCTGTCAAATTCATTTTTTTGCAAACTGTGTAAAATGTAACCGGTTGAGTAATATTATATGTTCTTCCGACTAAGTAATATCCATCATATTTCTTAGTCTGTATGATTTCATTATATGTTGTAAACAACGAATCCTCATAGACCCTTTCCCACTGCACATTTCCGGAAGGATCAGTCTTTACTATATAACCTCTGTCAGAGGGTGGATTAAAAAAAGGCACTCTCCCGCAAAAAATATATCCATTATCCATAGTAGTGATAACCGAGGACGAATACGTCTGCGGATAAGTCTGCGTATAAATCTTTCTCCATTTCAAATTCCCATCTTTATCAGTTTTAATCAAAAATGCGCTTCCGCTCACGCCTGTGATTATAAATCCGCTATCATGCGTTTGCTGGAATCTGTAAGGATTGTGAGATATTATGCTGTCGGCTACCATTTTTTCCCACATGATATTTCCGTAAATATCCAGTTTCAGAAGTAAAATTTTTTGATTATTGCCATCATAGCTTCTTGTGGCAAGCACGACATAATTCCCATCGAAAGTCTGTAGTATATCAACGCCTTGTTCACTTACAGTTCCTGTATCTCCGTAAGTTCTTGCCCAGGTGATTTGTTGAGCGTTAAGATTTGAGGTGATAAATAAATATGCTATTAAAAATAATACAGAAGGCTTCATATTATTCTAATTATATATTTCATTAATAAAAAAATCTTGAAAAATCTTTTTAATAAAATAAACTTCCTTGCCTGAATGAAATCATCTGTAATTAGACAGTTGATGCACTAACCGTCATCTATCCGTTTTACTGATTTCGTAAGTTTGTTTGTTCTGAAGGCTGTGAGCGGACCATTGATGCAGATTTTATATAACATGATCTCATTTCTGCTTTTTGTTAATAACTCTATATATAAGTAATTGTCTCCATAATTGAAGTTATCTTTTATTATACTGTCCTTCATATCTGAATACAATTTGCTTTTATCTATATTACATTTATTGAGTTGTAGTCCAAGATATTGTGTTGTGATGAATGTTTGTGGGGATGCTTTACGGAGATGAATTCCCCACAAAGATATAACTGATAAGAGCAGAATCTTATTCATATTGTTCCTAATTAATATTAGATTCAAAGAATAAATTTCTCTTTGGGATAAGAATTATTTCAAAAATATACACACTCTCCTGATAATTCAATGAAAATTTTTATCTTTTATCGATTCCTTCTTTACACGACAATAATTATCAATTAAAAAATAAAATCTGACGCTTGAATATAAGTTTATTTAACCTTTCAAAATAAAATTGGAGCCGGATTATATAGCTGAGATATTTTAATAAATTAAGAACAACATTAAAAGTATATTTTACCCTTAAATAACATTTTGTCCCCCGTCTTAGTCTCCGGTGATCTTCCATGATTCAAATAAACGGATTATCTTTACCGGCGGAGTCCCAAAGAATAGGTGACTCCGCCGGGGGAAAACGGATTGAATTTATATAAGACAGATATAACTTTTTAACCTTAAATGTCCCCCGTTTGAGTATCCGGTGATCTTTCGTGACTCAGCGGATGGACATAAGACAGATATGGCATTTTACTCTTAAATTAACATTTTTATCCTTGATTGAAATAAGTATATTGAAAAAATTTTTTTGCTCTGTTGAATATAGTTCTTATTACCGGCGGACCTTCTTCCGAAAGAGAAGTCTCAGTTTCATCTTCTAAAAGTATATATAAAGCGCTGACCGAATCCGGTCATAATGTAACAGTAATTGATCCTGTGAACGGAAAAATACCCGTAAGCGCTGATGAGATATTTAAAAATGCAGTTAAAAAGGATTCACCTGAATTTAAAGAAATTGATGATCTGAGAATTTCTTCCAACAGGAAAATTCTTGACTGTATAAATTCAGATATTTTTGACAATATTGATATAGTCTTCTTAGGTGTTCACGGTAAATTCGGCGAGGACGGAAGGCTTCAGAATCTTCTTGAACTCAGAGGAATGAAATATACCGGTTCAGGTGTATTTGCATCTGCATTGGCGATGGATAAGGATGTTTCAAAAATTATTCTAAGACAGGCAGGTATTCTTACTCCTGAATGGATAGCGCTGAGCAAGAGTTATCCGACGGACTTAGAGGAGTTGAATAAAAAAATTAATTCAACACTGAGCTATCCCTGTGTTGTCAAGCCGAATGACGAAGGAAGCACTGTCGGGCTCAGCATTGTGCAGCCGGATGTCGAGGATGTTCAGCTTAAAAATTCCATTGAACTCGCTTTTCATTATTCTGATAAAGTGATCATTGAAAAGTATATAAAAGGCAGAGAACTTACAGTTCCTGTGATCGGCGATGAAGCTTTTCCTGTAATTGAGATCAGACCAAAAGACGGCTTTTATGATTATGAGCATAAATATACAAAAGGTATGACAGAGTATTTCTGTCCGGCTGAAATTCCGGCGGAAGTCGAATCGCTTGCAAAAGAAACGGCGCTTAAGGCGCATAAAGCTCTGGGATGTTCGGTCTATTCGAGAATTGATTTTATGCTTGATGATAAAAATGATCTGTATTGTCTCGAAGTGAATACGCTTCCCGGTATGACTGAAACTTCTCTTGTACCGAAATCAGCTCTGGCAAACGGAATGAATTTCAACTTTCTTATAGAGAAAATAATTGAACTTTCGGTAAGTAAAAATTTTTGATTTAATTTATAATGCAAAACGGAAAAGAAAAAGACGGAGTATTTACGGACATTGCAAGATTCATTAAGTATAATGTTAATCTTGTGCTCGTAATATTATTTTTTATCGGACTGATCTCAATGACGGTCTTCGGTAATAAAGGAATTCTTCAGAAGATGAAACTTGAAGAAGAGACCAAAGAACTTGAAAAACAGATTAAGCTTGAGCTTGATAAAACTGAAGAACTTCAGAAAGAAATCGACGCGCTTAAATCCTCCGAATCAAGACTTGAAGAAGTAGCGAGGGAAAAATTCGGAATGACAAAAGACGGTGAAAAAATTTATAAAGTAATTATAGACAGTTCAAAATAATGGAAAACGTAATTGCGACCCTTGAATCTATTTTAAAAATAAATTCTCCGACTGGTTATACTGCTGAAGTAATTAATCACATTTCATCTTTATTTGATGATGACAGTAGTATTATAAAGACTTTTACTAATAAAGGATCTTTGCTTATTTCATTTGACGAGTCGCCTGAACTTTTGCTGACTGCGCATATAGATACGCTAGGCGCTATGGTAAAGGAAATTAAAAGCAACGGGACTCTTGAAGTTACGCAGCTCGGATCATATCCGTGGAATTCATTCGAAAGCGAATATGTGTCGGTGAGAAATTCCAAAGGAAAAATTTACCGCGGCACTTTTCTGATGAATAACCCGGCAGCACATGTTAATGATAAACTCAGTTCAGAGAAAAGAGAACAAGGGAAAATGTCAATAAGACTTGATGAATTGGTAAACAGCGAATCCGATGTTAAAAAACTTGGCATCAATACCGGTGATTTTGTTTTTTATGACATCAGATATGAATATACAAAGTCAGGTTTCGTTAAATCAAGATTTCTTGATGACAAGGCGTGCGCTGCTATACTTATTGAACTTATCAAAGAGCTTTCGAAGAGTATAAAAGATAAAAAAAATAAAAAGAATCTTAAGGCGGCTTTCTATTTTTCTAATTATGAAGAAGTAGGTCACGGATCTGCAATTGGAATTCCGGGCTCTGTAAAGGAGCTTCTTGTGCTTGACATGGCTGTCATTGGCGACGGCTGCACAGGAGAGGAAGATGCTGTTTCTATTTGCGTAAAGGATTCTTCCGGTCCGTATGATTTTCATGTTTCCAAAAAGCTTAAAGAACTTGCTGAAAAAAATAACATTAAACATAATGTTGATATATATCCGTATTACGGTTCTGACGGCAGCGCTGCTTTGCTTGCGGGTTATGATGTCAGAGTCGGGCTCATAGGTCCGGGAGTTTCCGCATCTCACGGAGCAGAAAGAACTCACCGTAAAGGAATTGCCGAAACATACAAACTTGCCAAAGCTTACATTAATAATTTTTGAAATTTGCTGATTAATTTTATATTTACATATAATTGTAATAACGGACTGATGAATTTATCATTTTTAAAATATACCGGATCCATTTGAAAAGAATTGTTTCAGGAATAAAACCATCCGGCGATCCTACAATAGGAAATTATCTCGGAGCAATGAAAGGCTGGGCTGATAATCAGCATAATGACGGCTGCGAAAATTTCTTTTTCATTGCGAACCTTCACGCCATAACAACTAAACAGGATCCTGTGCTTTTGAAAAAAAGAACTCTCGATATTGTTGCATGGCTTCTTACGGTTGGTGTAGATCCAAACAGGTCCGTAATTTTTGTTCAGTCTATGATACCCGCGCACAGCGAGATCTGCTGGATACTGAACAATTATGTAACAATGGGTGAGCTTGGAAAAATGACGCAGTATAAAGACAAATCTCTTAAATCCGGTAAGGAAGGACAGCTTGCCGGACTTTTTGATTATCCTGTTTTAATGGCGGGTGATGTGCTTTTATATGACGCGGATGAAATTCCCGTAGGTATTGATCAGGTGCAGCATGTGGAACTCAGCCGCACCATCGCTCAGAGATTTAACAATCAGCACGGCGAAACTTTTAAATTACCGAAGGCGACTTTATCAAAAACTTCCGCAAAGATTATGTCACTGAATAACGCCTCGGAAAAAATGAGTAAGAGCGATGTAAAAGACAGTTATGTATTGCTTGAAGACAGAGCTGAGGATATTTTGAAAAAATTTAAAAAAGCGGTTACTGATTCTGATAATAAAGTTGCATTCGGAAATGACAAACCCGAATTATCAAATCTTCTTACAATATACTCAGAGTTTTCCGGAAAACAGATAAGTGAGATTGAAACCGAATATAGAGATTCAGGCTACGGTAAATTCAAAACAGATCTTGGCGGGCTGGTTGCGGAAAAATTGTCCGCGCTTCAGAATACATACAGCAGTATCAGAAACAATGAAGACAGACTTATGAATATTATTACAGAGGGTAACAGCAATGCCTCTGTAATTGCAAATGAAAAAATATTTGTTCTGAAAGACAAGATAGGATTGCTTTAGTATTTATATTCATAGGAACAAAAGTAAAATTTAATAAGTAGAAATATCAGAATTGACAGAGCCGTCACATAAAGACAAAATAAAACAGGACGATTTAAAATCTCACGGAGAAATTCCGGCACACATTGCAATTATAATGGACGGAAACGGGAGATGGGCAAAATCAAAAGGACTTTCCAGAGTATTCGGACATAATGAAGGCGTGAATTCTGCGAGAGATATTGTGGAAGTATGCGGTCAGATAGGAGTGAAATATCTTACGCTGTATACTTTTTCCACAGAAAACTGGAAGAGACCTAAGACAGAAGTAACTATGCTTATGAAATTACTTATAAGATCAATTCGTGACGAGACTGACCGGCTTAATCAAAATGATGTCCGGCTGATTGCAACAGGTGATCTTGACAATCTTCCAGAAAAAGTCAGAAAAGAACTTGCTGATGCAATGCAGACAACAAAAGAAAATAAACTCATGACGTTAAACCTCGCGCTTAGCTACAGCGGAAGATGGGATATACTTAATGCCGTTAAAAAAATAGCAAAGGAACATAAAAAGACGGGATTGGATTTAACAAATCTTAGTGAAGAGATCTTTTCAGGATATCTTGCAACAAAAAATTTACCTGACCCCGACCTTTTAATCAGAACAGGAGGTGAATTCAGAATAAGTAATTTTCTGCTCTGGCAGCTCGCTTACAGTGAGATATACATTGATAATTGTTACTGGCCGGATTTTAAAAGAAACAATTTATATAAAGCTATTTATGATTTTCAGAAAAGGGAAAGAAGATTCGGATTGACCAGCGAGCAGATAATCAAAAATCAAAAGAATTAAAAAACCAATGTCTCTAAAAATATATTCAGTAATAATTTTTATAATATTATCCTTTTCGGCGGAAATTTATTCTCAGGAATTAGGACCTGTTACTTACAAAATAGCAGGCATTGATACTAAAGGTAACCGTAATTATGAAAAAGGGACCATCATATCATATTCAGGTCTGAAACAGGGAGCGGAAATAACGCTTCCTTCCGATGAAACAAGAGATGCAATCACCAGACTTTGGAATATCGGAATTTTTTCTGATGTGAAAATTTATGTTGACAAAAAATTCGGTAATGACATTTATCTTATTATAGAAGTGGAAGAGCTTCCGAGAGTTGAAAGCATTGAGATATCGGGTAATGATGAGTTTTCTGATGATGAAATAAAGGAAAAGATAAATATCGTACCGGGTGAAGTCATCAGCGATCAGAAACTTAAAGACATTGAATATAATCTTAAAAAAAATTACGCTGAAGAAGGATTCGGACTTGCGGAAATTAAAACCGATAAGCTGATCTCAGCTAATAACGAAGCGCGTATCAGAATCAGAATAAAAGAAGGTAACGAACTCACCGTAAACAAAATCATTATTAAGGGAAACAAAAATATTCCGGCATCAGATCTAAAAGGAGCGTTTGAAGAAACTTCCGAAGGCGTATGGTGGAAATTCTGGGACGGCGCGGGCTTTGACAAAGCTAAATATGAACAGGATAAAAATCTTTTAATTGACTATTACAGAGAAAGAGGATTTAAGGATGCCGTAATTGTTTCAGAAAGACTGGACATACTTCCTTCTAAAAAAGATGTGAACATTGTGCTGGAAGTAAATGAAGGCAAAAGATATTATATTAATAATATTGAATTTACCGGAAACACCATATATGATGACAGAGAGCTTTTGTCAAGACTCCAGTTAAAAAAGGGAAGCGTATATAATACAAAACTGCTGCAGCAGAATATTTACGGCAATGAATCGGAATCAGACATCAGCTCACTTTATTTAGATAACGGCTATCTTTCTTTTAATGCAAACATAGATGAAATTCCTCTCGACGGTAACAAAGTGGATCTTAAGATTGATATCGCCGAAGGTAATCAGTTTAAATTCGGTCTCATAGGATTTGAAGGAAATGACAAAACTAAAGACAAAGTTTTAAGAAGAGAGCTTTATACAATACCCGGAAATTATTTTACAAAGAGCGATATAAAACGAAGCATGCAGCAGCTTGCGGCTCTGAATTATTTCAATCCGGAAAAACTCACACAGGATATCTCTCTTCAAAACGACAGCACTGTTACTGTAAAATATATTGTTGAAGAAAAATCTTCAGATCAGTTCAATGCATCCATCGGATACAGCGGAAGTTTCGGTGTTACAGGAGCTCTCGGACTTACATTCAATAACTTTGACATTACGCAGCCGTTCTCAGGCGGAGCCGGTCAGCTTATGAGTTTCAACTGGTCTTTCGGAACCGGAGGAACATACAGAACTTTCGACATCGGCTTTCAGGAACCCTGGCTATATGACACTCCGACACAGTTTGGATTTAATATTTTTGATACAAGATCCAATTATTCCAATCTCGAACAGAAAGAAACCGGAGCTTCGGTAAATGTCGGAAGAAGATTCAAATTTCCTGATGATTATTTCAGAGGCGACTGGACATTCAAATTTCAAAGGACTAATGTCATAAACGGTGACGAGGTATATGAAGAAGGCATCAGAAATCAGTTCAGCATAAGACAGATAATTTCCAGGTCTTCAGTATTTGAACCAGTCTTCCCTACTACAGGTACTAAAGTTTCCAATTCAACTGAATTATCCGGCGGACCTTTTCTGCCCGGCACAGTTGAGTTTATAAAAAATATTTTTGTAGTCGAAGCATATACGCCTTTATCAATAAACAGAAAATTAGTTTTATTTTCAAATTTTCAGTTCTCCTTTATAAATTCATTTGCGAAAGATAAATATCTGCCGCCGAATGAGACTTTTTATATGGGAGGAAACGGACTCACTTATAATACAATACCTTTAAGAGGTTATGATGACAGATCAGTAGGACCGCAGAATTCTGTCGGAAATCCGATCGGCGGAAGAGTAACTGCTAAATACGGACTTGAGCTTAGATATTCATTATCCCTGGATCCGCTGCCGATATTCGCTTTGATATTTGCAGAAGCCGGAAATGTCTGGGCAGATATAAATAAAACGGATCCTTTTGATCTGAGAAAATCTGTAGGGATTGGAACCAGACTTATACTACCCGCAGTCGGACTTGTAGGATTTGATTTCGGATACGGGTTTGACAGAAAAGCTGTGGACGGTCAGGATCCGAAATGGCTTTTCCATTTTCAGTTCGGAAGAGGATTTTAATTTCAATAACAAAAACTTAATTTAAATAAAACAAATAAAAAGGAGATATTCTTTGAAAACCAGTAACTTAAAAATATTTATATTTATTTTTTCCGCGATCGGATTTTTAATTTCCGGAGATGCGTCGGCGCAGGTAAAGATAGGATATGTGGACAGTGAAGTAATATTGAAGCAATTACCGGAAGCTCAGAGCGTTCAGAAAGAACTTGAAGGTCTGCAGAAATTATATCTTGACACAGTTCAGGCAAAAGAAAATGAACTGAAATCCAAAGCTGAAACTTTCAAAACAAGATACGAAGACGCGCAGAAAAGCGTTGAGTCGGGCAGCGTTTCTTCCGAAACGGATCTCAAAGCTCTGAATGAGGAAATTTCCGGACTTCAGAACGAACTCCAGATGATGAGCGAATCAATGGAAAATTACAAACAGAATGTTCAAAACGCGCTGATACAGAGACAGGCGGAATTATTCAAACCTGTTAAGGAAAAAATCACAAAAACAATTGAAGATGTATCCAAATCGCTTAAAATAAATTTTGTATTTGATAAAGCTGACGGAACTTTGCTTTACGGCGATAAGGAATTTGACATCACTTTCAAAGTCCTTGATAAGCTGAAATAATTTATTTTAAATGGTGAAAAGCTTTTTGCTTTCATCCTGATTTATTTTTTAAAAATGCGTTTATGAAAATAATGAAATTCATTTCATCCGGAATTACTGCTCTGTCATTTTTACTGATTATGTCCGGCGGGATATTCGCCCAGACAAAAGTGGGATATATAGATTCTAAGAGAATTGTTGAATCAATGCAGGAGTCAAGAGACGCTCAGCAGCGTCTCGATAATCTTGTTACAGAATGGCAATCTGAGCTTAATCAGCTTCAGGACAGTCTTAAAGTTGTAAAAGCGGATTTTGAAAAAAAGAAACTTATTCTTACTGATCAGCTTAAGCAAAGTACGGAAACTCAGATTGCAGAACTCGAAGGAAAGGTCAGTAATTTTAAAATTCAGAAGTTCGGAGAAGGCGGAGAGTATTTTCTGAAACAGACTGAATTTATGAAACCTGTTCAGGACAGAATTTTTAAAGCTATAGAAGTTGTAGCAAAAGACGGCGGTTTTGATTATGTGTTTGACAGAAGCAGTGAAATACTTCTGCTTTATGTAAATGAAAATTATGATTTGACTTTGAAAGTTCTTAACGAAATAGAAGGTAAATAAATGAAGCTCAGCGAGATCGCAGATATTATAGAAGGAAAGGTTGAAGGAAATGCAGATCTGATAATTACCGGAATTGGAAAGATTGAAACGGCAAATGGAAATGAAATCACGTTTATTTCAAATCCCAAATACGAAAAGTTTTTTGAGACGACAAAAGCCGGCTGCGTAATTGTTAATGAAGACTTTATTATTAAAGGTAATAAAGTATCTTCTGTCATAAGAGTTAATGATCCTTACAATTCTTTTTTAAAATTACTTGAAGTTTTCGAAGTCAATGAAAATGAATCGCTGACAGGCATTTCCGAAAACAGCGTTATCGACCAAAGCGCTGTGATAGGTAAAAATGTTTACACCGGCAGTAATGCAGTGATTGAGAAAGGATGTAAGATCGGCGATGATACAAAAATTTTTCCAAATGTTTATATAGGAATAAACAGCATCATAGGAAAAAACTGCAGAATTTATCCCAATGTAACTATATACAGGGATACTGAAATCGGAGATAATGTAATTATTCATTCCGGAGCTGTCATAGGATCAGACGGATTCGGATTCGCAAAACAAAAAGACTCATCTTATAAAAAAATTCCCCAGACAGGCAATGTAGTGATCGAAAGCGACGCAGAGATTGGTTCGAACACATCAATAGACAGAGCAACTATCGGCGAGACAAGGATCTGCAAAGGCGTCAAGCTCGATAATCAGATTCAGATCGCGCACAATGTAGTGATCGGCGAGAATACTGTTATAGCGGCGCAGGTTGGGATCGCAGGTTCCACCAGGATCGGAAAAAGATGTATGATAGGCGGACAATCCGGTATAGTCGGACATCTGGAAATTTGTGATGATGTAGTGATAGGAGCAGCAGTCGGTGTTTCAAAATCCATAACCGAACCGGGAATTTATACCGGTTACAGAGTAAGACCTTACCGCGAAGATCTGAAAATCGAAGCACGCATTAAAAATCTTGATAAGCTCGAAGAAAGAATTAAGAAACTGGAATCATCCGGAAACTAATCTTTATACTATGTTAGAAAAACAGCGTACCATAAAAAATCAGATCACAATGTCAGGAGTCGGACTTCATACAGGAAATAAATCCAACATGACATTCAAACCTGCTCCCGAAAATTACGGCGTTAAATTCAAAAGAATTGATCTCCCCGGCTCTCCTGAAATTCCTGCTGATATTGATCACGTTATCGATATTTCCCGCGGAACAACCATTGCTAAAGACGGAGCGGAGGTGCATACAGTCGAGCATGTCCTTGCAAGTATTATGGGCTGTGAAATTGATAACATAATTATTGAGCTTGATTCGAATGAACCGCCTATAATGGACGGCAGCGCAAAGGATTATGTGGAAACTCTGAAGAAAGCAGATATAACAGAACAGGAAGCAAAGAGGGATTATCTTGTCATTGAAGACACCGTTCATTATCACGACGATAAAACAAATGTTGACATTGTAGCACTTCCTTTAAAAGATGATTTCAGAATTTCCGTGATGATAGATTATAACAATCCCGCTCTCGGAGTGCAGCACACTGGACTTTTTAATCTTCAGAAAGAATTTGAAAAAGAGTTCGCTCCGTCAAGGACATTTTGCTTTTTGAGCGAGATCGAATATCTGCAGGAGCAAAATCTGATAAAAGGAGGAGATCTTAATAATGCAATTGTCATTGTTGACAAAGACGCATCAGACAGCGAGCTGGAAAGTCTGAAAAAAAAGATCGGCATTGAAGAAAGCATTATTCTCGGTTCGAACGGAATACTGAACAATCGCGAGCTGAGATTCCGCAATGAACCCGCCCGGCACAAGCTGCTTGATCTCATAGGCGATCTTGCGCTTATCGGCGCGCCTGTTAAAGGACAGATACTTGCTGCAAGACCGGGACATAAATCCAATGTTGAATTTACCAAAATGCTGAGAAAGCTCTACCTGCAGAAAAAGATAGAGAAGAAATTTCAGGTGCTGAAATCAGAGAACTGTATATTTGACATTGAAGCAATTTTAGAGATCATGCCTCACAGATATCCTTTCCTTATGGTTGACAGAATTATTGATATTGAAGTAAATAAGAGAATAGTCGGTATAAAAAACGTAACTTACAACGAGCCGTTTTTCAACGGACATTTCCCAAACAGAAGAGTTATGCCCGGTGTGCTGATAGTGGAAGCAATGGCTCAGTGCGGTTTCATTCTTCTGTTAAATTCTCTTGATGAACCTCAGAATAAAATGGCTTATTTCGCTTCAATTGAAAAAGTGAAATTCAGAAAACCAGTAACTCCGGGTGATCAGCTTGTATTTGAAATGTATCTGCTTTCATTCAAAAGCGGCATTTGTAAAATTGCAGGTAAAGCATATAAGAATTATATCGGCGGCGAACTTGCATGTGAAGGAGAGTTTATGGCAGCGGTTGTTGATAAATAATTTCAAGTTAGGAATTACGAATTTCAAAAAATTTTAAATCCTCGTTTTTTTCCGTTACAAATCTGCCTATTTGGAACGAACTCTTTATGTTCCATACGCTTTTTATTTTTAAGTATCGGTCCCCGGTTGTTTCTGAAATTTTTTCTCAATAAAATATTTATATCTGAATCTTCTGATCCATAAAAGTAAATATCCGATTAAAACATATTCGCCGAATCTTATTCCAAACACCGCTAATAAATTTATTTCCTCAACTCTGTTTAAATTTTCATCAACGCAGCTGAAGTCCTGAACGAAGTCTCTCCTTTCAGGCAGAGGATCTCTGATGATCATATTCCTTGCAAGCTTTGAATCTCCCGGGCAGCATAAGTATTCGACGGGTTTATTAAAAATGTAATTACCGGACTGGTCAATAGAAGCTCCCATCAGAGCATAAAATGAGATGAATAATGCAATTACTATATTACTTTTCATCGGCTGATTTTTAGATGTAAATACCCCGCTGATAAGTATGCCTGCTGTTAACATTATGAATGTTCCGATTCCTTCAATGGTTGCAATACCGTAAATTGATATTTGTATCCCGACGATGAATAACACTATTCCCGCAATGAAAATTATTATCCAGAGCCAGGAAGGAATTTTAGCTATTCTTTTTCCCATAGTAAATTTTTTTATTTTTCCGAAAGCGCTTCCACGCCGGGAAGTTTTTTCCCTTCGAGAAATTCAAGAGAAGCGCCGCCGCCGGTGGATACGTGAGAGATCTTTTTTTCAAGACCAGCTTTTGCAACTGCGCTTGCCGAGTCACCTCCGCCTATAATTGAAACAGCTCCCTTCGCCGTTGCATCAGCCAGAGCTTTCGCAATCTGCATTGTTCCGTTTGCAAAATCATCAATCTCAAATACTCCCATCGGACCGTTCCATACAATGGTTTTTGATTTCAAAATTTCACCGGAATAAATTTTTATAGTCTCCGGTCCGATATCAACTCCCGTCCAGTTATTGTACTCTGAAGTAATTCCGTCGGCTTTCACAGTTACAGTCTTTGAACCCTGTTCAAACTTTTCCGCCATCAGCACATCTGCCGGCAGTAATAGTTTTGTTTTTGAATCATTCGCCTTTTCAATAATTTCCTTTGCAAGTCCGACTCTGTCTTCTTCGAGTATTGATTTACCGATATTGTAACCCATCGCTTTATAAAATGTAAACATCATTCCGCCGCCAATCAGAATTGTATCCGCAGAGCCGAGAAGATTTTCGAGCACATCGATCTTTCCGGATATCTTGGAGCCGCCGAGTATTGCGCATAATGGTCTTGCAGGATTGCTTATCGCACTGGATAAATATTTAAGCTCCTTTTCCATCAGATATCCGGCAGCGCAAGTTTTAATGAAATGCGTAACACCTTCAGTGGAAGCGTGCGCTCTGTGAGCTGTGCCGAATGCGTCGTTAATGTAAATCTCTCCGTAAGCCGCCAGCTTCTCGGCAAAGCCGGGATCATTTTTCTCTTCCTCTTTATAATATCTTAAATTCTCTAACAGAAGCACATCACCTCCCCTCATTTCATCAATGACTTCAGAGTTGTTTTCACTTATACAGTCATCAGAAAATAACACCGGAAAATTTAATACGTTGGATAAATATCCGGCGATCGCTGATAGTGTATATTTCGGATTCTTTTCTCCTTTCGGTCTCCCGAGGTGACTCATCAGAATGCATTTGCCTCCGTTTTTAATTATCGCCTTAATAGTCGGCAGCGACTGAAGGATTCTGTTATCATCAGTGATGATTCCGTTTTCATCAATCGGGACATTAAAATCAACTCTGACTAAAACTCTTTTATACTTAATTTCATTTTTATCTATCAGGTCTTGCAGTGTAAGTTTGTTTGAGGACATTATATTTTTTTATTAGATTGAGATTCGTTATTTGTAAAAATAGCTAAATGATTATTTCTTATGAATATACTTTTACAGTATTTTTTAAAAAACAAAAAATTGCTTTCTGAAAAATAATCCGGGCTGTGATTTTTTTTTAAGAAAAGAATAAAAAAACCCGCACTTATAAAAATGCGGGTAATGTGAAATATAAATAATAATCAGCAGTTAATTTATTAACTACTAACTGTTAACTGCTAACTATTTAATAAGCATCATTTTCTTTGTCTCAGCAAAACCTTCCGTTTGCATTCTGTAGAAGTAAGCTCCGCTTGGTAAGTTTGCAGCGTTAAATCCTACTACATAACTTCCTGCATTCTTCAATTCATTTACAAGAGTTGCAACTTCTTTTCCGGAGATGTCATAAATTTTCAGTGTTACTAATCCTGATTTAGGAATTGAGAAGTTTATGTTTGTTTCCGGGTTAAATGGATTTGGATAATTTTGCATTAAGCTGAATGAAGATGGTATTTCACTGCTTGTGCCTATGACATTGACTAGGTTACTCATCTTCGCAATTAAACCTGCTGAACTAACAGCCCAGCCGACCGGACATCCGCCGACTACTGCGAAATCCATATCATTGAATGCTGCGCCGGTTAGTGTGTATGCTGTAGACCAGGTTGCTGCGCCGTCTGTTGATCTGAAAACGGTGTTGCCTGTTCTTGTTGCCCACCAGTCTGTTCCGTTTCCTTCGAGTGAGTTGATATTTCCTGCAGTTCCCGGACTTGTTACTGTTGTATAGTTTGCTCCGCCGTTTGTGGAAAGAGTCATTGCATTTCCGCCGGCAAGACCTGTTGTCGGACTGTTATAATGTATTGCATATGAATTTACTGAACCTGTTGTTGCGCCGCTTGACCAGGTTAATCCAAGGTCTGTAGATCTGTAAGCTCTTGTTTGGTTGGTTCCCCACCATACATTATTTCCTATTATAAGCATAGAATTATTCCAGCCTGCTTCACCGCCTACCTGTGCCGGAGCTGTTGCCATTTGTGTCCAGTTTGTTCCGCCGTTGGTTGTCCTTAAGAATGACCAGACTCCGCCGACAGGATCGCCCTGAGCGTATCCTTCAGTTGGTGAAATCATCTGAATTGCATTGATGAATCCGCCTGCAAGAGTGAATACCTGTGTCCAGGTTGCTCCGCCGTTGGATGTTTTGTATATATTTGTAGCGGAAGGTGAAGTTGTACATAATGCATCATTTGCGCTCCATGCGAAAATATTATAGATATCACCTGTGATCACTCCGGGAGCTGCATTTCCGTTACCCCAGGTAGAACCGCCGTTTGTTGTAACTCTTACTGTCGCACCGACGCCCGCTGCCCAGCAGATCTGATCGGATACTGCGGATACTGAATATAATACGCTTGTAGTGCCTGATGTCTGTTGTGACCACTGATAATTACAGATCGGCGGCGGCGGATTAAGATCTTTAAGCTTATATGCGACAACTGCATATTCCTGAAAATTTAAAGCTAAAATAAGCTGATTATCTTTTACAAAAATTTCAGCACCTCCTGCAATTCCGTCAGTTCCGTTCACAAGCTGAAACGTATAACTGCTTGCTACAGTGTTAGACTGAATATGAATTTTCTGAAGCTGATTAGGAAGTCCTGTTCCGCCCTGAGACCATACCCAGAGGAATGCAGAATCCGCCGAAGTAGTGCTGTCAAAAGCCATTCCATATTTTCCAGTTAATGTATTTGTCAAAGTCCTGATCACTACACCGTTCGTATCTCTGCAGACAATATTATCTGAGAAGTTACAGCTCCAGAATCCTTTTCTGTTCGGATCCCATGCAATCGCTCTGTATGAAGCGCCGGCGTGAGTATACTGAGAAACAGTTGTTCCGTTTGCATTCATTTTATACAAGACCGTTGAAGCTCTTCCGCCCCAGAGAAAACTTTGCCCTGATCCGTCAGGAGCGACTGTCATATCCCTGATCTGTCCTGCGTATGAATTATTTGAATCTGAAATTGTACCCGGACCGCCTCCGGGTCCGTCCGGATTAAATCTGTACATTGTACTTGCATCCCATCTGTTCAGTATATATTTCCCCTGAAAATAAGTAGCTCCGACTGTTTCAAAATTAGGTCCGGGGATATCTCGATAATACCAATTCCATACTACAGGATATGGAAAATTAGCCGGAGTGATTGTATCTGATGTGCCTGCTAAATTTTTTGTGATCTGTATGTCGTTATTAAAATTTAAATTAGTATTAACCTGATTTTCTTTATCCGAAAAACCGGTAACTAACAAAAATAGAAACAGCGATGTGATAAAACAATAAAGTAAATTAGTTTTCATTTTTGATGATTTTAAATTTTTGAAAAAATGGAATTGGTTTAACTTAAACAATTGAATTTAATATTTCAAGAAGGGAATAAAAAAAACCCGCACTTAAAAAAGTGCGGGTAATGTGAAATATAAATAATAATCAGCTGTTAATTTATTAACTACTAACTGTTAACTGCTAACTATTTAATAAGCATCATTTTCTTTGTCTCAGCAAAACCTTCCGTTTGCATTCTGTAGAAGTAAGCTCCGCTTGGTAAGTTTGCAGCGTTAAATCCTACTACATAACTTCCTGCATTCTTCAATTCATTTACAAGAGTTGCAACTTCTTTTCCGGAGATGTCATAAATTTTCAGTGTTACTAATCCTGATTTAGGAATTGAGAAGTTTATGTTTGTTTCCGGGTTAAATGGATTTGGATAATTTTGCATTAAGCTGAATGAAGATGGTATTTCACTGCTTGTGCCTATGACATTGACTAGGTTACTCATCTTCGCAATTAAACCTGCTGAACTAACAGCCCAGCCGACCGGACATCCGCCGACTACTGCGAAATCCATATCATTGAATGCTGCGCCGGTTAGTGTGTATGCTGTAGACCAGGTTGCTGCGCCGTCTGTTGATCTGAAAACGGTGTTGCCTGTTCTTGTTGCCCACCAGTCTGTTCCGTTTCCTTCGAGTGAGTTGATATTTCCTGCAGTTCCCGGACTTGTTACTGTTGTATAGTTTGCTCCGCCGTTTGTGGAAAGAGTCATTGCATTTCCGCCGGCAAGACCTGTTGTCGGACTGTTATAATGTATTGCATATGAATTTACTGAACCTGTTGTTGCGCCGCTTGACCAGGTTAATCCAAGGTCTGTAGATCTGTAAGCTCTTGTTTGGTTGGTTCCCCACCATACATTATTTCCTATTATAAGCATAGAATTATTCCAGCCTGCTTCACCGCCTACCTGTGCCGGAGCTGTTGCCATTTGTGTCCAGTTTGTTCCGCCGTTGGTTGTCCTTAAGAATGACCAGACTCCGCCGACAGGATCGCCCTGAGCGTATCCTTCAGTTGGTGAAATCATCTGAATTGCATTGATGAATCCGCCTGCAAGAGTGAATACCTGTGTCCAGGTTGCTCCGCCGTTGGATGTTTTGTATATATTTGTAGCGGAAGGTGAAGTTGTACATAATGCATCATTTGCGCTCCATGCGAAAATATTATAGATATCACCTGTGATCACTCCGGGAGCTGCATTTCCGTTACCCCAGGTAGAACCGCCGTTTGTTGTAACTCTTACTGTCGCACCGACGCCCGCTGCCCAGCAGATCTGATCGGATACTGCGGATACTGAATATAATACGCTTGTAGTGCCTGATGTCTGTTGTGACCACTGATAATTACAGATCGGCGGACCTGTAGAAGTAGTTACTGAAACTAAATCAAGTGATACAGAAGCTCCGTCATTTAAATTATCAAGAACTCTTTCTCTGAAGGCAATATAAAAATTAGATCCTGCAGGGATTAAGCTGCCGATAGGATATTTATATTGTGTCCAGTTTGTGTCAGGTGAGTTTCTCGGAAATGTTATCGTAGCAACGTTAGTTGTGAATCCTCCTACTGTAGGTGTAGTGGTGGAAATTTTTATATCTATTGTATCAGAGTATATATTACTTGGCCAGAATCTCAGCCAAAAACTCAGAGAATCATTAACTGTAGAATTTGTAAGCTGAGGAGTTACTAACCACTGGTTATTGCTTACAGCACCGCCTGTAGTCCAAGTTGCGAAAGCAACTCCGACTCCGCCACCCGGAGGTGAAGTTATGGTACCGCCGTTCCATCCAGGAATAGGCGTTGTACCGACTGTTTGTCTGTTCCAGCCCGGTCCGCCGTCAGGATTTATCTTTGTCCATCCTGCAGGTGGAAATGTAGCGCCTTCAAATGATTCGTTTAATGTACTTAACGGATTGTCAAGAGCTGCACCGTATGTATACATAGGGTTATTAAAATTCGAACTTCTTGCAGAAAGATCCTTATCTATAGGACCGGTTGATGTAAAACCATAAACAGCCGCTATGATCACAACCAACAATGAATAAATGTAAATCTTTGATTTCATCTTTGAATGATTAAGTGTTTATAAATATAAAAATTGGGTTAATTTAGACAATGAAATTTATTTATAATGATTCTTATTGTCAATTTACTTATAAAGCCAAAAAAAAAACCCGCAACTTATTCAGTCACGGGTTTTTATAAATCAACTTAAAAGTTTATTTCAGTAAGAACATTTTCTTTGTATCTACAAAATTACCTGATTCAAGTCTGTAGAAATAAACTCCGCTTGACAGATTTGCAGCATTGAAATTAACTTCATATGTGCCTGCGCTTTTCACTTCATTTACAAGTGAAGCTACTTCTTTTCCAAGCATATTGAAGATCTTTAATGTTACAAGTCCGTTTGAAGGAATTGTATAAGAAATTTTTGTAGAAGGATTGAACGGGTTCGGATAGTTCTGACTTAAGCTGAACTCATTCGGGATTGATGTGATATTATTATTAACTCCTGTAATAACATCATAATCAATCTTAAGTGTCCATGATCTGAGACTTCCCGTATCACCTGCTGCATTATCAGATATTCTTAATATATAATTTCCGTTTGGATTTGTACCGTTGTTCGCAAACACACCTAAAGGTGACTTCGGATTAAAATTACCCGTAGCCTGCGCCTGACCGCCTACGCAGGTTGTTGGAATGTTCTGAATATTTACCAGACCGGCTGAATCACTGAGAATTGTACCGATAAAGTTATCGCAGCTGTTACCGAATCCTGTTCCTGTCCAACCTACTCTGCTGATAGTTGTATCCGTAATTGCGTCTTTTGACAGCCAGAATCTTAAATCACCAATCCATGTGTGCTGCACATTACCGATTGTTAAAGTTACTTTCTTGATTTCGACTGCTCCTGCAATTCCGCTTATGTTAATAGTATCAAGCGTCGGATTAGCATTTCCAGCGTTGTCAAAAATTACTTTTGTCTGATTTCTTGTCACTGTTACAGATCCGCCTGTCGGCTGACCGCCGGTTGATCCGTATATTATAAAAGGAACTCCCTGTGCATTAGCGCCGTCAACTGCAGGAGCCCATGCAAAGGTTGTACCTAATCTTTGATATGCATTTCCTGTTACCGGCTGTCCTGGAATTGTTCTCGGCGGATTCCATGGACCTGAAGCTAATGTTCCGCCTGCTGCGTAATCAATCCAGTATGTTCCGGCTGGTAATGAAGCACCGTTCATGTTAATTTGATTTCTCATTACTGGTCTTTGATTGTTGGTAAGCGTAGTAGCTGTAACTCTGTAAATATTGCTGAAATATGAAGATACTAATCTGTTTGTTGTGGAGTCACCTGCAACTACTGAACCTGTTCCCGGAGTTGCTCCGTTCCAGATTTGCAGAGTTACATTGTTAATCGTAGATGTGGTTGTGGATCCAGTCTGGTAGTGAAATACTATTATGGAATCAATTGTCCATGTTTGACCTGCAGGGACTGTAAAATCATCAGCCATTCTGTTACCAAGCGGACCTTGATTTCCATATCCGAATAAAGTACCAGGATCTGTAATAGCGCTTGCATTTGCACCTCCAAATCCGCCGCCGGGATTGGAAATAAGTTCATCCTGAGAATATAATACTGCTAAATTATCTTCCGCAGGAGTAATACCTACTGAAGATTTGAATTCAGCAAAAGAATTTGTTGCTTTTTCTATAGTAGCAACATCTCTGCTGGGATCGTCCTGTGTTGAGTATCCGTAAATAAGGAATGCTGACAACATAACAGGTAAAAGATAAATCAATAACTTTGATTTCATTTTTTTCTCCTTTTGTTTAAATTAATTAATGTTAAAAAAATTAAAATTTTTAAATAAAATCCTGAAAAGCAGATTAAAGATTTTTATTTTAAAATTTACAGTTAGATTACATTTCGGTTAAGTTATTTATAATAATTTCTATTGTCAATTAATAAATTGTGGTTATTAAGAATTACAATATACTTCAGCAGCAGATTTATTGTCCGTCCTGATTTTTCCGGAATTTTATACAAATATTCTAAAACGAGTCATTTGTAAATTGAATATAAAACTCTAAAAATCTATTTTGAACATAATAAAAAAAATTGAATAAAATTAATATTTTCATCAGAGCGTTTGTAATTTCATTGTCACTGACTGTTGTTTTTGTTTCATGTGAGAAAAAGGAAGAAGCAAAGTATACTCCGCCTGAAGAAGAAATTACCATTGACAAGGAAAAAGAATTAAAAGAAAGGGAGGAGTTTGAAAGACTTAAAAGACTTCAGGAAGGTATTACCGATTCATCAATCGCAGGTAATGATTCTCTTTTAAGCTTAACTGATTCGGCAAAAGTCATAAATGATTCATTGAAAAAAGTTAAAGCTGCGGAAGAAAAAAAGAAAATGGTTCAGAAAGAAAAGGAACTGAACAAGCGTCTGGATAATCCTGTAATTGCTATAAACGATTATATCGAATATTTAAAAAGAGGTACGGGCGAAGGCGGTAACTTTGAGCAGAATATGAAAAAGGCAAACGGTCTGTGGCAAAACGGAAATCTTAAAAGATTTACGTCAAACTACAAAAACACTAAGAAAATAACAACTCTTGAAGAACCTAAAGTAATTTCGCAAAAGGGAAATGAAGCTGTCGTCGAAGTTAAGATCAAAAAAGCTGATATGATAAATAACAAAGAAGAGGAATCAGTAATGACTGTAAGATATAATCTGATAGCTGATAACAACGGTAAATGGAAAATTAAAAATAATACTGTAATTAAAAATAAATAAAAATTAATGAGCATTTTAGTAAACAAAAAAACAAAAGTAGTTGTACAGGGGATAACAGGTTCAGAAGGAACGTTTCATACTAATCAGATGATCGATTACGGTACAAATGTAGTAGCCGGAGTAACTCCCGGTAAAGGAGGAAATGTATTCACATCTGATAAAAAAACTTCAGTTCCTATTTTCAATTCTGTTAAAGAGGCGGTTATAAAAACTAAAGCCGATGCATCGGTAATTTTTGTTCCGGCGCCGTTTGCTGCAGATGCTATCATCGAAGCAGCAGATGCGGGAATAAATGTTATAGTCTGCATTACCGAAGGAATTCCTACGAACGATATGATCAAAGCTTATGATTATGTTAAAAACAAAAATACTGAAAGTCACTCTGTCAGATTTATTGGACCGAACTGTCCCGGTATCATTACACCTGATGAATGCAAGATCGGCATAATGCCCGGATTTATTCATAAAAAAGGTAAAGTCGGATTGATATCAAGAAGCGGAACTCTCACTTACGAAGCTGTATGGCAGCTTACTAATCTCGGTATCGGTCAGTCCACCTGTATCGGTATCGGCGGCGATCCTGTGATCGGCACTAGGTTTCTGGACGCTGTCAAACTGTTTAACGAAGACAAGGATACTGAAGCAATTCTGATGATCGGAGAGATCGGCGGAAATGCTGAGGAGGAAGCTGCATATTACATAAAGACAAACGTAAAAAAGCCGGTGATAGGATTTATTGCAGGAAGAACCGCTCCGCCCGGCAGAAGGATGGGACATGCCGGCGCGATTATTTTGGGAGGTAAAGGTACTGCCGAGGAAAAAATCAAAGTAATGAAAAACTGCGGTATTACAATCGCAGATTCGCCTGCTGATATAGGTATCACTGTTAAAAAAGCTATTGAAAAGTTTAAATTGAAAAAACAGGCGGTCTCAGGATCCTCTGTTAAGAAAAAAGCAGTTTCTAGAAAACAGGTTTTAAAAAATAATTCACACAAAAAAACTTCGCTAAAAAAGAAAGTATCTTAAAAATAAATTCTTTAAATTGACAAAGATCCGGATAAATAACGCTAAGTTTTATTCATATCACGGAGTGCTGGATTATGAAAAGGAATTTGGAAATGAATTTGAAGTAGATATTGAAATGGAGTGCGATCTGACCGGACTTTCTTTAAGTGATGATCTTCATAAAACAGTAAATTATCTTGACGTTTATAATTCTGTCAGAACTGTATTCAATGAAAATAAATATCATCTGATAGAAACTGTAAATTATTTAATTTGTAAAATGATCCTTGATAAATTTCCGCTGGTAAATTCCGTAGAAGTGAGAATCAGAAAACCTAATGCTCCTCTCGGTATTATTGATTCGGTTGAGATCATTCATAAATCCGTAAGATCTGTTTAATTAAATTTCAAATGATAAAAAATAAAAAAATCGCTTACCTTGGGTTAGGCTCGAATATCGGCGAAAGGATTGTTTACATTGAAAAAGTGATTTCAGAACTTGAAAATTCAGACAATATTAATATCCTGAAAAAATCCGGAATTTATGAAACAGAACCATGGGGTAATATTAAACAGGATGATTATCTGAATGCTGTTTTAGAAATCGAAACTGAACTCGGACCTATGGAGCTTCTTGTAGAATTAAAGTCGCTTGAAAAAAAAATCGGTAGAACAGGCAACAGTAAATGGTCTGAAAGGGAAATTGATATCGACATACTTTTTTATGAAGACTTCATTATTAAAAATGAGAACCTGAACATTCCTCATTCTTTTATTGAAGAAAGAAAATTTGTACTGGTGCCTCTTGCGGAAATTGCTCCTGATTTTATACATCCGGTTTTAAAAAAATCCGCTGCTGAAATGCTCTCCTCTTCAGAAGATAAACTCGGAGTAAAGCTTTACGGAAATGTAAAAACCGAAGCATTATAAATATGTCCTCAAAAAAAAAGATCAGGTATATTGCAATTGAAGGTGTAATCGGAGCAGGTAAAACTTCTCTTGCCAAAAAACTTTCAGAAAGATTAAACGCTAAACTTATCCTTGAGGATTTTGAAGATAATCCTTTCCTTGAAAAATTTTATAAAGATCCCGTTAGCTATGCGTTTCATACACAGATGTATTTTCTTATGAGCAGGTATAAACAGCTTCAGGAAGTAAAACAGATTGACATGTTCCATGAATATTTTGTTGCTGATTACATCTTTGAAAAAGACAAAATCTTTGCTTATTTGAATCTTCAGGATGATGAGCTGAAACTTTATGAAAAAATTGTAACGCTAATAGAAAAAAATGTCGTTGTGCCTGATCTAATAATTTATCTGCAGTCCACTCATGAGAGACTTATGAAAAACATTAAGCATCGCGACAGGGATATTGAGAAGGAAATAAAGGAGGATTACATTAAGGATCTTAATGAAGGTTATAATTATTTCTTCTTCAGATATAAAGCAACTAAAGTGCTTATTGTGAATTCAGCGGAAATTGATTTTGTGCATAATGAACAGGATTTTGAAAATCTCATCGCGGAAATTTTAAAACCTGATCATTCTTCAATTGAATTTTATAATCCTGTTTCAATAAAAACTGCAGGTAAAAAATGATCCGGACGATTGTAATTGTTTTAATAATTTTTATTTTTCTTTCTCTTGTAAGGACTTTTTACAGAATGTTAAGACCGAAAGCCGGAAATGTAATTCCGGATAGAGATAAGCCGGGCAGGAAAAAAGACGGCGGTAACATTATTGACGCTAAGTATGAAGAAATAAATTAAATCAGTAATGCTAAAATTTCTTCTCAGACCTTCAGACGATATTGATCCGGAGATGTATTCTCCCGGCAAAGTTAAAAACATTTTGATCGTCAGACAGCATAATCAGCTCGGAGATATGCTTTGCTCCGTTCCGCTTTTTGCTGCGGTCAGGAAAAAATATCCTGAAGCTCATATCACTCTGGTTGCTTCCCCAATAAATTATGAAATTCTTTTCAGCGATATAAATCCGTATATAGACAAAGTTATCACTTACAGAAAAGCTCCTCTGAAAAACCTTATAGATTTTTACAAAGAGCTCAGGGATCACAATTATCAGATCGGCATTGTACCTTCCACAGTTTCACTTTCAAGAACATCTCATCTTATTAATTTTTTTTCCGGCGCTAAGGTCAGAGTCGGAGTAAAAAGCATTGACGGTAAAAAAAACGAGATGGAATATCTTCTTAATGTAAAATCCGATTTCGAATGGGACAAAAACAAACTTCATCAGTCTGAAAGAAATCTTGATGTCGGAAGACAGATCGGCTGCTTTATTTCTGAAAAAGAAAAAAATGAAGTATTGATACATTTAAGCGAAGATGAGAAGAAATTTGCAAATGAATATATGGAATCAAATTTCCCTGACAAAAATAAACTCATTTTTGGTTTTCATCCCGGCGCAGGAAAAATTCCGAACCGGTGGGATAAGGAAAAATTTATAGAGCTCATAAAACTTTTGAATACTAAATTCAACTGCTATTTTATGATCACTTCCGGCAGCATAGACGGTGAAATCAGCGAATATGTTAAATCCGGACTTAATAAATCAGGCATTACATGCGCAATTCTGGATAACACTCCGATCAGAAAAATCGGCGCTGTAATCAGGAAACTTTCGCTGTATATTACTAACGATACAGGAACATTACACGTTGCCGGAGGCGTGGATGCAAATGTGATTTCACTTTTCGGCCCGACTCACGGTTATGAATGGGCTCCTTCCGGAAAAAATAAATTTTTTATTCAGTCACCTACTAAAGATATAAATGATATCACAGTAGAAAGCGTATTCAATAAAGCTGATGAATTTTTAAAATCGGAATACTTTGTGAAAGAAACCGAAGGTACATGTTAATTTACACTGAATAAAATAATCTCCAAAATAATAATTTTAACTTGAACGAAATTATTGCCGCAATAGATATCGGAACAAATTCATTTCATCTGGTTATTGCAAAGATTGACAGCAAAAACAGATTTAAGATTCTTACGAAGTCCAAAGAAGTTGTCCGTCTCGGTGACAGTTCAAATGATATGAAATACATTTCAGCAGAGTCTGTGGAAAGAGGAATAGACGTTTTAAAAAGATTCAAACTTATCTGTGAGTCATATCATGCGGAAATTATTGCAGTGGCTACCAGCGCTACTCGTGAAGCGTTAAATCAGAATGAATTTAAGTCAAGAGTATTTGAAGAAACAGGAATTGAAATTAATGTCGTATCTGGTTTTGAAGAGGCAAGGCTTATATATCTTGGGATCTTACAATCCCTTGAAATATATGACAGAAAAATTTTAATGGTTGACATAGGAGGAGGAAGCACAGAATTTCTCGTCGGTCATTCCGGAGAAGTAAAATACGCTAACAGTGTTAAGATAGGAGCAGTAAGACTTACAAAAAAGTTTTCATTGGATAAAAAAGCCGACAAAAATAAACTAAAGGAAGCGCGTATCTTTACAAGAAATATTCTCAATCAGGTAGTAAGAGCTCTTGAAAATGAAAATTATGAATTGGTTGTCGGTTCATCCGGTACAATACTAAGTTTGTCGGGAATTATTAAATGTGAAAATCCAAATGAAGAATTAGCCGAAGCAAATCTCAACGGCTTTATCATAAAAAAGAAAGCTCTCCAAAACGCATCTGAAAAAATTTACGCTGCGGAAACCGTTTCAGACAGATCAAAAATCAGCGGTCTGGATCCAAAGAGATACGATATTATTACAGCCGGAAGTATTATTCTCGAACAGATATTTTCAGAACTGAATATTGAAAAGATGACTGTATCGAGTTATGCTTTAAGGGAAGGTATTATCATGAATTATATTCAGCAAAACAGAAGCGGCAATGATTTTATGAATTTCAAGAATGTCAGATTTAACAGCATAATTCATTTATGTGAAATGACAAACTTTGACAGAGAGCATTCTTTTAAGGTTATGGAAAACGCCGTTGTAATATTTGATTCGATTTCAAAATCAAACGACCTTAACTCAGATGACAGGGAATTTCTTGAAGCAGCTTGTCTCATGCATGATATTGGATATCATATCTCTCCGGCAAGTCATCATAAACATTCATACTATCTGATCAGAAATGCAGATCTCATGGGATTTAATGACAAGGAAATTGAAATTATTGCAAACACCGCAAGATATCACAGGAAATCGTTTCCTAAAATTAAACATGAAGCATTTGCAAAACTTGATCCCGATAGTCAGAACAAAGTTAAAAAGCTTTCAGGGATATTAAGGATTGCCGATGCGCTTGACAGAAGCCATAAAGGTATTATTAAAAATTTCGGCGTCCTACTTGAAAATAAAACAGTAAACATCAATATTACTTCATGTACTGCAGACCCTTCACTTGAGCTGTGGGGAGCTGAGCAGAGAAAACAATTGTTTGAAGAAAGCTTCGGATTAAAAGTTAAATTTAATCTCAAAGAAAATTCTTAGCTCTTACCTTTTTTCTTACCGCCTGATCTTATTTTTTTGTAATTAATCTTTCTCTTATCATTAAATGCCGAGATACCCTCTGTCACTTCCTCTGAAAGATTATGTATTGAAAGCCAGTCTCTGGCATTGCCGATTGTAGTATGCCAGGAAAGATCTCTCCAAAAATTTAACTGCTGCTTTGTATATCGGAGACATTCGGGAAGTTTATTGAATAATTTTTCTGCAAGTATATCAACTGCTTTATCAAGTTCACTGTACGGAACAACCTGATTTACTAAACCCCAGTCAAGTGCTTTAGCTACAGGTATGTCTTCACAGAGAAACAGAATTTCACGGGCTCTTCTTTCCCCTACTATCAGCGGAAGGAACTGTGTAGCTCCTGCTGCAGCTACGCTGCCTCTTGCAGCTCCTACCTGTTTGATTATTATATGGTCGGCGGCGATTGCAAGATCACAGCTCATGTTAAGTTCATTTCCTCCGCCAACTACCATTCCGTTGAGTCTTGCAATTGTCGGCTTTCCGGCATTTCTCATTACTTCATGAAGCTGTATGAATTCATACATCCATTTGTAATAATCATTCGGATTATTAAGAAAATATTTTTGCTGTTCGTCAAGATCAGCGCCGGTTGAGAAAGCCCTTTTGCCGGTTCCGGTCAATACAATTACTGCAATATTATCATCCCATGAAGAATCCTTGAACGCTAATGTAAGCTCATTAATTGTCTGAAGATCCAGGCAGTTTAACTTTTTTTCCCTGTTGATGGTGATTGTGGATTTATATCCGGTTTTAGTATATAGGATATTTCTGAATTTATGCTTTTTAGGTAAATAAGACTGATAATTTTCCGCCAATTTATTTTTTTTAATTTTAAAAATATGTGCAATATAAAAATATTTACAGAGTGTATTTATCCAAAAAACTTTTCATTGAAAAAAATAATATAATCAGGATTGATAATGTACTGTTGTTTTGTTTTGATCATACGATAAATATAATTATGTGAATCAGATGACATAAAAAATTTATCCAAAAATTTCTCCCTTAGCTAATAATTACTTGACTTAATACAGACTTTTATATAATTTCATAAAAAGATTTTTGCAGTAATAATTTTAACCTGGAGGTAAAAGTGAAAGATTATGACGATTTGGATTTTTTTGGAGATGAAGAAACGGATAGTGAAAAAAATAAGAATAAAAAAAGCGAAGAGCTTGAAAAAATATTAAAACTCGAGGAAGAAGCCAAATATAATTTCGATGCTGAAAATCTGGAAGAAATAATTAATTTTTATTTTGATAATTATGAATTTGAAAAAGCGCTCAGCTATGTTAATGTGTTATTAGATATATATCCTTATTCTACAGACGCCTGGCATAAAAAAGCCTTAATACTTGACAGTCTCGGAAAATTTTCTGAAGCCATCGAATACTTTGAAAAAGCCATTCTGCTTGATCCCACTGATAAAGAAATTTACATTAATAAAGGTATCACATTAGATAATCTGGAAAAATATGACCAGGCATTAAGCTGTTTTCTCAAAGCTGTTGAAATGGATCCGTATAATCCTGATGCATTATTCAATATGGGACTTACCTATGAAAAGCTTGAAAAGTTTACTGAAGCCGCAGAGTGTTTTGAAAGCGTGCTGAAAATCAACAGCGAGCATAAAGACGCTTATTATGAACTCGGTTATTGTTTCGACTTTCTTGATATGCTCACTGAATCCATTAATGCTTATGACGAACATCTTAAGTATTCCCCGCTGAATTATACTGCGTGGTATAACAGAGGCATTGTATTAAACAGAACCGGAAAATTTCTGAAAGCAATCGAGAGTTATGAAATGTGTCTCGCTCTCAGAAGCAACTTCCCTTCCGCCTGGTATAATTGCGGAAACGCATATGCCTCTGTAGGCAGATTGCATAAAGCAATTGAGTGCTATCTGAAATCCCTTGAACTAAAAAAGGACGATCCTTTTACTTTGCACAATCTCGGAAATGCTTATGAAGAGCTTGGTAATTTCGAAATGGCGATCAGTTATTTTTCCGAAGCTATCAAAGCGGATCATTATAATTACGAATCTTATTACGGCAGAGGAAACTGCTATTTTAATTTCGGCAGCTATGATAAAGCCATTGAAGATTTTAATTCTGCCATAATTCTTTGTAAAGATTATTCAGAGATCTGGTATCTGAAGGCAGATGCGGAGCACGCTCTCGGCAAAATCGATGATGCTGTAAAAAGTTATTCGATGGTTGTTAAGCTTGATGACAAAAATTATGACGCCTGGTATGATTACGGATGTGCATTGTTTGATGCAAAAAATCTGACCCTGTCCATGAAAGCATTTGATAAAGCGATAAAATTAAACCCGCAATGGCACGAACCTTATTATGAGAAAGCTAAAATTTATTTTATGAAAGAAAATACTGAGTCAGGAATTGAAATGGTGGAAAAAGCTTTTGAACTTAATCCTTCCGACAGATTTGAATATGATCTTGAAAATGACTGGAAAAAACTTCTTCAGTTTCTTGTAAACAGATGATCTGATTTTACTTTTGCAAAGAGAGCAGCTTTCTTAATTGCATACTTTGTACTCTCCTCATTTGCCTTTCCGTAACCTGCAATATCAAAAGCTGTTCCGTGATCAGGCGAGGTCCTGATTATATTTAACCCGGCTGTAAAATTTACTCCTTTACCGAATGACATCATCTTAAACGGGATAAGACCCTGATCATGATATAATGCAGCTGTGATATTAAACTTCTTATATATTCCGCCGGCAAAATAAGCGTCAGATGCATATGGACCGCGGAGTTTAAATCCTGTATCATTCATCTGTTCTATCAACGGCATTAAAATTTCATCTTCCTCTTTTCCCAGCAGACCGCCGTCTCCTGCATGCGGATTTAACGAAAGAATCCCGATCGTTGGAGATTTAATCCCGAAATCCCTTACGAGAGAATTATTAATTGTTATTACGCTGCTGAACAGATCTCCCGACTTAAATTTTTTATAAAGCTCTTTAGATATATTTTTTACCGGTATATGCCCTGTCATTAGCGCAACTGAAAATGTTTCAGATGACAGTATCATAACTGTATTATCTGAGCCGGTAATTTTTCTCAGAAATTCTGTATGTCCCGGAAAATTGTAACCGCCGAGATTAAGCGCTTCCTTTGATAAAGGTAGAGTAACCATTGCATCAAATTTTCCTTCTATGCATAACTTTGCGGAAGCCAGCACTGAATCACCGGATATCTTTCCTGACTTCATATTTATTTTTCCGGGAGTAATTTTAAACAAGAACGGCAATTCGAAATCTATAATTTTATCCGAAGGAATGTTTTTAATTCCGTAAAGCTCCGAATAAAAATCAAAAATTTTTTTGTGTCCGGAAATATAAAGATCATACCCGGATAAGAATTTTTTATCACTGAATATTTTAAGGATTATTTCAGGACCGATCCCGTTCGGATCACCTGTCGTGAGGATAATTTTGGGTTTACTTTTTTTCATATAACTTTTCATCACTGACTTCCGTTATTTCCGCATCAGCCCAAAGACCTTCCAGATTGTAAAACTTCCTGGAGTCTTCAAGAAAAATATGCACTACCACATTTACAAAATCCATCAATACCCATTTAAGATTTGAATAACCTTCTTTATGCCAGGGACTTTCATCTAACTTTCCTGTTTCCTCTTTAATATAATCTGCAATCGCCTTTACCTGCGTATCGGATGTTGCTGTGCCAATTACAAAAAAATCAGTAACATTGGTTAATTTTCTCAGGTCTAAAATTAAAATATTCAAACCCTTTTTCTGAAGTATCATGTCTGCAAGCTTTGCTGCTAATTTTTTTGAATCCATAATTTATTTTCGTTGATCTGTAAAAGGTTTGAGTTCTTTAAAATCTTTTCCAATGACAACTGTAATGTCAAGATATAAGCTGTTATTGATCTGCTGTATTATATTTCTGTTATTTAGACCGAGTATTGACGCTACTCTTTTTGCTTTTGCATTATCTCCGATCCTGTCAATTAGAAGAGTTCTTTCCTCATCTTCGGTATTGAAATTCCCCGACTCCACAACGTCCACTCCGTTTTTTCTCAGATATTCAGTAAATACAGCTGCTATTCCTTTTTCGCCTGTTCCGTTCTGAACCTCAAGCTGTATTGAAAGATTTGGCTGATTTGTCAGAGTCTTTGCGGTATCAGATATGACATCAGTTTTTTTATCAGATTTCAGGGAATTGTTTAAAAAAGAAAATCCAAGATAAATTACAAAGACAAGAAATAAAATAATTATCCCGTTAAGTATGTAATTAAATATGTTTTTGCTCACTCTTCAAAAAAAAACCGAAAGTAAAATTACTTTCGGATTTAAAAAATTTTATAAAAAATTTTCTGTCTGAAATCTTTCTTCAATATCCGTAATATCCCCGGTTATTGATAAAAGGATTATAATACTGATTGTTGAAATTATTAAAGTAATCACTCTGATCATATTGTCTGAACTCAACATTGATAAATGAATTTTCCGATATCCTGTAATTTAGCGATGCTCTGGATAATGAGATCCCGGAGAGATCATTCTGAAGTGAATTGGATGCGCCTTTTCCGTAAATGGAAGATGCATACGGCGAATACTGGAATTTAACATCTGCGCTGATATTTAGTTTATCGGATATCCTGTAATTCATTGAATTTATATAAGAAGTTACTGATACGTTTCCGGTTCCGGTGGTTATCATCGAAACATTGAAAGAATGATTCATTGAAAAATTATTTGGATTTATAAATCCGAACAGCAGATTATTAGAATTGGTTTTGTATTTAGGATTTTTGTCATCATATCCTTTATACTGAGCTGAAGAAATGCTGCTGAATATAAAGATTATTAAAATAGCGGCTGTGATTTTTTTCATAATAATTTTTTTTAAAATTCTTATTTCTAGCTTGAAATGTCAATGACATTTATAATGCAATATCATTGTATTTTAATTCCCTGACCATTGCATAAACTGCAATACCGTATGCGACGGAAACATTCAGCGACTGTTTCATTCCCAGCATCGGTATCTCAAATGATAGATCCGCAAGATCAATAATCTCCTTTGAAACTCCGTTTATTTCATTACCAAGAACCAAACATACGGGAAACTGATCTGCTTTTACATTCCATATCAGATTCTTTTGATCCGTTATTTCAAGAACTGCTATCTTTATATTATTCTTCTTAAGCTTCATAATGATTTCCATAGGATCTTTATAATATTCCCACGGAACTGTCCCGGTCGCTCCAAGAGCTACTTTCTCAATTTCATTTCTCGGAGGGTATGGAGTATATCCGGTAAGAAATAGCTTTTCAATAAAGGCTGCATCCGAGGTTCTGAAAATTGCGCCGACATTAAAAATGCTTCGGATATTGTCACATAATACAAATATAGGATTCCTTGAATAGTTGTTTATCTCATCAGGTTTTTTTCTGTCAGCTTCAATTTCAGAGTGAGTGAGTTTTCGCATTTAAAATGAGTAATTCTATAAATAACTTATCAAGATTTTAAAGATTTGTTTAATAAACAATTCATATCAATTGACGGAAACTGATTTAATTTTAAAAGCCATAAATGAATTTTTTTCTGAGACCGGAATTCTGTCAGGTCATTTTGATAATTATGAATACCGGCATTCTCAGGAGTCAATGTCTGAGTTTATATTTGAAACGCTTCAGAATAAAAATCATATTTTCATTGAAGCACCTACCGGAATAGGCAAAAGCTTCGCCTATCTTGTCCCTTCCATATATTTTGCAAAAAAAAATAATAAAAAAGTAATTGTCTCCACATATACAATAAATCTTCAGGAACAGCTTCTTAATAAGGATATCCCGTTTCTTCAGAAAGTTCTGCCGGTAAAATTTAAAGCCGGGATCCTGAAAGGAAGAAATAATTATCTTTGCCCCAAAAGACTTGCAAAAGCAATGGAATCTTCCAACACACTGTTTGAAACGGAAGAACAGCTGAATCTGGAAATGCTTTACAGATGGTCAAGGGAAACTAAAGACGGAACCCGGTCTGACCTGAACTTTGCAGTTAATGAAAATGTATGGAATTCGGTGTGTTCAGAAAGGGGAATCTGTACTTTAAAAACATGCGGAAGTGAAAATACAAAATGCTTTTATCAGAGAGCAAAGAAAGAGCTGGCGGATTCCGATGTGATAATTGTAAACCATCATCTTTTTTTTACACTGTTTGACGGGATCTCAGAAGAAAGAGAAGGATATCTTTATAACAATGACTTTTTAATTTTTGACGAAGCCCATACAATAGAACAGGTGGCAACAGATCATATTTCTCCATCTGTCTCAAGAGAAAAGATTAAATATCATTTGATCCGGTTATACAATCAGAATAAAAAGAAAGGTTTTCTTCTTACGCTGCCTTCTCTTCACATTCAGATGAAAATTCAAAATTTAATTGATCTGAATCAGCAGTTTTTTTACACACTTCGTAAACAGATGTTTGATGATAAATATAACCGTCAGAAAAAATTAACAGCAAGGGTATATGAAAAGAATATTACTGAAAACATATTAAAGCCGGAACTTGACAGTATGCTTGATGATCTGCGTGCGCTTCGCCCGGTTTGTAAAGATGATGCGCAGGAAAATGAACTTAATGAATATATTACAAGATTTTCCGAATTCAATTATGTGATCGATGACTTTATTAATCAGAAACGAAATGAAACTGGTGAAGACTTTGTATACTGGACGGAATTGTCTTCGGTGAAACCTGACGCAAATGTTTCTATATGCTCTTCTCCGGTGGATGTATCTGAATTTTTCAGGGAAAATATATTCCGGGAAAATAATATTACGATACTTACCAGCGCAACGCTGACTATAAACAGTAATTTTGAATATTTCAGAAAACGACTTGGTGCTGAAAAGTTGAAAGAGGTTAAGCTCGAATCCCCTTTTGATTTTTACAGACAGGTGAAAATTCTTATACCCAAAAATATTCCCGAACCGGGAAAGGAGAATACCGGATTATATTCTGATATTCTGAAAAAATGGATAAGCCATTTTACATTAATGACGAAAGGTAAAGCGCTGATACTTTTTACAAACGGAACTCTGTTAAGAAAAATCGGAAATGAACTTGAAGATGAATTCAGAACGCATGATATTAACCTTCTCATTCAGATTCCGGGAGTTTCCCGTAATTTACTTCTCGAAAAATTTAAATCAGATATAAATTCCGTATTGTTTGGACTTGATAGTTTCTGGATGGGTGTTGATGTTCCGGGTGAGGCGCTGAGTAATTTAATTATTACCAGACTTCCGTTTCAGGTTCCAGATCATCCCGTTGTTCAGGCGAAAATGGAATATATAGAAAAAAACGGAGGTAACAGTTTTTATGAATATTCTCTACCGGAAGCAATCTTAAAATTCAGACAGGGAATCGGCAGGCTAATAAGACACAGGGATGATCAGGGAATAATTGCAATATTAGACAGCAGGATTATCACAAAACCATACGGAAAATATTTTATAAATTCTTTAGATGAGTGCGAGATCGAGATAGTTGAGGATTTTTTTGATCATGATGTTATTGAAAAATTTTAAACTTTAAATTTATCAGGTTTTGAAAAGTTATATTCATTTGAATTTAAAAATAAATCTGAACAAGCTTAAGAATTTTAATAATTGAATTTTTACAGAAAGTAACTCATTTCCGAATTACTTTAAATTATACATTTTAATACTGATTTGTAATAATTATTTTAAATTATTAGAAACCAAAGCACCTTAGAAATAATAAATGGACAATCAGAAACTTGATTCACTTTCCGGCATGAACCGTAAAAACGGTTCTTCTTCCGAAGAAAAAATTTACTCTAAAAATCTGTTCGAAGATGCAAGATCCTGTACAGTGAAAATTCTGTGCAGATGCGAAAGAACGGATTCCTATCTTGAAAAGCTCATTGACGCAGAGCTAAAGAATGACCTGCTCAATGACTTTGATAAAGCTCTGCTAAACGAAATCTCTCACGGAGTCATTAGATGGATGAGAAGACTTGACTGGTTCCTCAATGGATTTTACAGGGGGAATTATGAGAAATGTCTGCCTGAAGTAAGAAATGCATTGAGAGTAGCTCTATATCAGATACTTTTCCTCAATAAAATTCCATACTCTGCAGCAGTAAATGAAGCAGTTGAATTTGTAAAAAGAATTCATGGCGAGAAACATGCAGGAGTTGTAAACGGACTGCTCAGAACCATAATAAGAACTCTCGATAATCTGGTATGGCCGACAAGAGAAATAGATGAAGTAAATTATCTCGGCATCGTGCAGTCTCATCCGAACTGGATGGTCAGAAGATGGATAAACAGATTTGGATTTGATGAAGCCGTAAAACTCTGTGAAGAGAATAACAGACGACCGGTTATGACATTAAGAGTAAATAATTTGAAGATCTCGACGGATGATTTTGAAAATTTTCTGAAAGAAAAAAATCTTTTTTATAAAAAAGGGAAATATCTTAATAATTTTTTTTCTGCCAAATCCATGTCAAAACTATTTACCGAAGATATGTTTAAGCTGGGTTATTTTTCCGTTCAGGATGAAAGCGCAGGACTTGTATCTGAACTTATGAATCCGAAAAAGGATGAGATTATAATTGATCTTTGCGCTGCACCCGGCGGCAAAGCTTCGCACATTTCGGAGCTGATGGGAAATGAGGGGAAAATTATAGCCGTCGAAAAATATTTATCCAGAACGGAAGTAATGAAATCAAATATGAAAAGACTGGGAGTGAAAAATGTAACATTTATTCATGATGATATTTGTAATCCTGAATCTGCAGAATTAAAAGAATCTCTGATCGGTAAAGCTGATAAAATATTGGTGGATGCTCCCTGCTCAGGGCTTGGAGTGCTTTCGAAAAAACCGGATATTAAATGGAAACGTGAATCGGAAGATATAATGAAACTTCAGACACTGCAGCTTGAAATACTTGAAAACGCAGTCAGGTATCTGAAAGATCACGGAGTAATTATTTACAGCACTTGTACTACTGAAACTGAAGAAAATGCAGATGTAGTTGATTTGTTTTTAAAGAAAAATCCTTCTTTTAAAATAGAAGATGCTTCAGAGTTTGTTGATAAAACTGTTGTTAATCAAAACGGATGCATTGAATTGTTTCCGCATATCAATAAAATAGACGGCGCTTTTTCCGTAAGACTAAAAAGAATTTCATGATCACTGCAATTTTTCATAAGCATTGATTATATCTTTTACAAGCTTATGTCTGACCACATCGGATTTTTCGAAATATACAAAAGAAATATCATCGATATTTTTAAGAATTTCTTCGACCTGAATTAATCCCGATTGCTCCTTTTTCGGAAGATCTATCTGAGTTACGTCACCTGTAATAATTGCTTTTGAATTTGGACCGAGCCTTGTCAGAAACATTTTCATTTGCATTGTAGTGGAATTCTGCGCTTCATCCAGTATTACAAAAGAATTGTTTAACGTCCTTCCTCTCATAAACGCAAGAGGAATTACTTCTATGACATTCTTTTCAATATATCCTTCAAGCTTTTCAAAAGGAAGCATGTCTTCCAGAGCATCATAAAGCGGTCTTAAATACGGATCTACTTTTTCTGAAAGATCTCCCGGAAGAAAGCCCAGACTTTCGCCGGCCTCTACTGCAGGTCTTGTCAAAACAATCTTGGTAATTTCCTTGTTCTTCAGCGCAGAAACTGCAAATGCAACAGCAAGATATGTTTTACCTGTTCCTGCAGGACCAATTGCAAAAACGATATCATTATCCTGAACTTTATTAAAATATTCAAGCTGATTCGATGATCTCGGTTTTATAAAATCGCTTTTCCTTGAGAGAATTACATTGTTAAGTTCACTTGGAGTAAACCCCAGTTTTTCTTTGACTTTGTCCTGTCTGTACTCATTGGAATTTATAAGTTCAAGCACAAGATTCACATCTTTAAGAGAAATTTTACCTTGTCTCTTCTGCAGAAAAATTAACTCATTAAAGATCTTTTCAATTAAACTGATTTCATTTTCTTCTCCTTTAAGAAACAATGAATCTCCTCTTACAACAATTGTAGAATCAAATCTATCTTTAATAATGTTAAGATTCTCTTCGTTAACTCCTGAAAAATTCAGAAGATCAATACCGGTAAGAGAAATGTTTTTATCGATAATATTCAAAAGTTATAAAATTAAAAACCCTCATACTTTTAAAAGTATGAGGGTTATATTTCTAAAAATATTTAATCCAACGAAACAGAATTAAATGAAATTATTTCTTTTCATCTTCTTTTTTCATATCACCAGAGTCAACTGATTTAGTTTTCATTTTTCTCTTGGTTTTATATGAATTTGTTCTTTTCAGTGCATCGGTTTTTTGTGCATCTGTAAGTGTTGGAATTTTCAGCACTTGTCCCGGATAGATAAGATTCGGGTTTGGAATTGTTTTTGCAACTCTTGGCGGAGCGCTTACAACACCACTCTTGTTTGCGTCCCAGATAGCAGGCCACAATCTTGAGTTACCGTAGATATTTTTCATACCTGCGATTTTGTATAAGCAATCACCTTTAACAACTGTGTATGTACCTGTTTCCATTTTGCCTTTGCAGTCTGCAATTTTCTTTTTCATTGCATTGTATCTGTCCCAGAATTCAGGTAAGCATTTGTATCTTCCGCTAACACCTGCATCTGTTAAGTAAGGCCAAAGATTAGCTTCTATATCTGCTGCATCATCCGGTCCTTTACATGCATTAACTCTTTTTTCTGCATCTGCAAATTTGGTTTTGTATTCGTCATAACCGGTTTTTGATCCGACTAATGCCCAGAGAATATTATTTGCATTATCCTCTACGAATTTAACATCGCCTAATCTCTTTTTGAGACCGTCGATCTCTGTGTTTAAAGCGTCTAGCTGACTGGTTAGATCTGATTTCCTAGCAGTGTACTCGTCCATTTGTGCTTGCCACATTTCTTCATCCATTTCTTCTTCCATCATTTCACCATCATCATCATCATCATCATCCTGAGCAAAAGTTGGACTGGAAATAACTGCTAAGGAGAAAACCATCATAAATACTAATAATTTATGAAATTTCATTTTTAAATATCTCCTTTTTGTTTAAAATTTTGTTTAATTAAAAAAATTGTTTTTTAAAATTTTCAAGGTCTTACGGGCAGTTTCTTTTTACTGCGTCAGAAATTCCTTGCCACTCTTTTGCTTTTGCTTCTGTATCAGCAATTTGTTTCTGCAAGTCTGATTTTTCATCAAGCTTTGCATTGACCTGAGATTGTAAAGCGTCTACCTCAGCTTTCAGGTCGTTCAATTGTTGAATTTGTTCTTCATCTACACCGCCACCGCAACCGACTAGGAATGTTGATCCTGCCATCATTGCAACTGTAAGTAAAACGAAAAACAAGTTTCTCATTTTTGCCATTTTTAAAACCTCCTGATTTTTATTTGGCTTTGTTATTAAATAGGGTTAATTGAATACGAACAAAAATATGCTATTCGATTTTAGAAGTCAAGTCTAATTCTAAAAAAATAGACACTAAAATTATTATTTTAGTGTCTAATTAGAATTTTAGAAGCGTATGTCTTAAAAACTATACAGTTGAGATTACGTAAATAATCTTTTGAAATTAATAAATATTCTTATCAAAGAAATCTCCTATCTTGAATCTGGCGTTTATGAATGCGCTGATGATTCCGAAATTATTGGACGGAGTTTGTCCAAATCTGACGGACGGACCGAATCCGAATGCTTTATTTGCAAATCCAATCCATGGACTGTCAAAATACAATTCTGTTAATAATTGAAAATCTCTCTTGCCCGGGAATGTTGCGTTTATTCTAAAATCAAAAACGAATTCATCAATCTTCATTTCCCTACCTGAGAATCCGAGATGATATTCACCGAATTGTTTTGCAAAATAAAATTTAGCTCTTGTTGAATTATAAAAAATTAAATTTGGTGTTCTGAGCTCAAATCCAAAATACTCCCCTCTCACCACATTGTTTTTCATCGGTTTGCCGGTGACTTCATTCCTTACAATAACAGGATTATCTGTTATATCCTGAAGAGTATCAATAGTTGTAAAATAAGAAAGCCTGAATATTGGAAGCTCCATCGCAAATTCCATTCCCAAATGAGGCGCATACAGGTTATTCCAGTTTCCAAGCCAGGTATTTCTTGTATCTTCAGTTTTATTGGTATTTGCAGAATATTTTAAAACGAATTCTTTTATTCTTGACGTTACTGATACTTCAAATAAAGCCAGATGCAGTCCCCCTTTTACAAAATCTGTTTCCATGGGTCCTGAATAAGAAGTTCCAAATGCAGCTGTTAGTCCGACACCGGAGCCGTAAGCAAAAGGAATACCCAAAGGATCTCCTCCGAATACCTGGAAATAGGGATTAACATAATAATCCAGAGAACTCAGGTTTCTGTATTGATTTACAAAAGACGTCCTGAAACTCCAGTTTGCTGCAATACGTTTTGGTATATAGATCAAGGGTTCAAAAATACTTGATTCTTCCGGTTTTTGAAATTCATCTGATGTACCCGATAAATCCTCTTTGCAAAGTATCCAGCCAGTCATAATAATGTTTAGCGTCGAAGTTAGATTTTCCTGTTTTCTTCCGAAATCAACAACTCCTTCTCTGTAAATAACTCTTATATCATCTGTCGTATAACAATTATCACGCAATATCTGAAGATTATTTTCAGCAATGTAATCTCTTAAAAGTTTACCTTTTTCTGATTCGCATAAATTACATCCGGCCTGTATTAAGAAATCTGACTGTGCAGAAGCTTTATCTGTAATAAAAATCGTTATTAAAATTAAAAAAATTAGTACCGGTATTTTCATATTAAGTTATTATAAGTTCCATGGATCAAATTATTTAACCTTTTAATTGTCTTATTTAAATTTATAATTTATTACTTATTTATTTTATCTTAAATTACTTTTCCTGTTTTGATTAATTTCATTTTTGCCGCTGTTCAGTATAAGTCTTTGAAATCTCTTATCCAGTTTATCAAAGTCAAACTCAAGATCAAGTATTTTTAAAATTCTTGGAATTTTTCTCAGATCCACCTCCATATCAATAGTTTCCGGCAAAGGAAAATTTTCATAGTTTTCCAATACTGTAATTTGATCATCCACTTCATCTTCATCATAATCAGTATTTAAAGAATTACCCGGAAGATATGGGGAGTTTTTATCGTAAGGTTCAAAATATCTTAAATATATCTCATGTCTTTTCCAGTATTTCGCAGGGATCTCTTCTTTTAATTTATTTCTGGGATTACTGAACAGATCTTTTAAATAACTTTCCAGTTCTGCATTATCTAATAGCGACAATCCTGTCAGCTTAAAATATCTGTTTCGTGCAGCATTGTCCAATACTATTTTTGCTGATATTCTGTAAGGAATTTTATAAACACTATCTCCGGCATTTATGTATATTGTATCTCTTCTTACATTTTCAATACTTGCATCATCATCAAACAATAAAAACTTTACAGTGTCAAGTGAAATTTCCCGAATATTATTAATGTTAATCGTATCTGATAAATTTAAAGAAACCGGATTTTTTAAAAAGGTATAATTCAGAGATGTCAGCACTACAAAAAGCATCAGGCATAACAACGCATACTTCATAAAATGACTTTTCAATATATATTTTTATTTAGTCTTTTTTTTCTTTTTTTTCTTCAGGAAAATTTTGTATTCTTCTGTATGAGAGGGAATTTTTTTGTCAAAAAGTTTTATGCCGATTGGCATTATAACTTCTTCGCCTTTTAATATTCTGTCCAGTATACTTTTGCTCACTTCATTTGCAAAAGATTTCGTGTCTTTTAATTTAATTTGAAAAATTGCCTTATTCGTAGCAGTATATTTAGCCGTATCGATTCTTTGAATATCTATAAAAGAAACAGATTCGGGTAACGGCATAACTTCTATTTCTCCTGCATTAACATCATCTTCAATTGTAATTTCATATAGTTTTCTGCCTTTGTATTTTTTTACATTCTCTGTAACAATATCAAGTCCCACGAGATCCTGAACCGGAAGAGGCGTATATGTGAATGACTTATTTTCATCAACCTTCAGAAAAAATCCGTCTAATACTTTTGGTATACCGTCTCTTATATATTCTGAGTAAAACTGAATGCTGTCATAGTCTAAAATTTTTATTTCAAATGTATCTAATGCTTCATAATCTGTTATAAAAGTACCCTTGTCATTTTTAAAACCAAATGCTTTTCCATCATAAGGTAAGTTGTTAACAACTTTTGCTGATGAAAACTTTATCAATTGAGATAAAGAAGTTGCCGGATATAATATCGGCTCTTCCTTTTCCTGAGAAAATAAATTCACGCAGTTAAGGAAAAACAATATTAAAAAAAATATTTTCGAAATTCTAAAGTTAAACATTAATTAATAAATCTAAAAAAAATTTTACTTATTTCTTTCTCCGGGAATTACTACTCTTTCCTTGTCATCTTCTTTAGTAATCGGTATTCTTTGTTGTCTGTCAGGCGTTTTCAGATTTTTAAGTTTTTCATTATCGGCTGCCAGTTGAGAATTCTCTTTTAGCAATTTTTCATACTCATTTTTATTGACTATTTCCTGATCTTTTAAATTTATCTCAACATACTCTTTACCTTCTTCTGGTTTAGGCAGAACCTCTTCAATTTCCGGATTTACAATTATAGCAGTATTAGGAACTATTTTTTCGTCAGAATTAATTTCCATAACTTTATTTATTGTTAAGTCCGTCCCTTTATAAAAAAGAATTGCTATTGCTATTATATAAAGTGATTGGAAAATCAGGAATTTTGCATCGCGTTTATTTCTTCTTTCCATAATTTTAAATTAATTTAATTTTGGAGAAATTATTTGTTTACAATTTTTTTGATTGTTTCAAGATTCTTGCTGAATTCAGGATCTTTCATTTTATCGACAGTCTCATTCCAGTTTTTCAAAAGGTCATTGATTTCCTTTATATCAGCACCGGATGGTAAATTCACAAATTCAATTTTTGAAGAATTTAAAGATCCTTCATTTATATTATCCTTAGCATATTTCAAATACTGAATCTCCATATCGTCAAATGCCGATTCAATTAATTTTGCAATGGCTAAAATAAAAAGTGATTTTATTTCAAAAGGAATTGCAAAGTGTAAGAATAACACTTCATTTCCCAGACCGACAGTGAATAAAATTATAGCAGCTCCGATCAGAGGAAGAGCTGTTCCTATTCCATCTACTATTCCGCTCCATTTATCAATGATTTTACTGATTTCATTTCTTGTCAGATTGTTTTCATTAAATCTTTTGTCTAATGTACTTTTAACCCACATTAATAACATTATAAAAATTATGAATATCAGAACCGGGTAATACCACAGATCGTTAAATTTAGCTAATGCAATACTAAAGATTTCCGCTTTTCCGGGATCAGATCCGGGATTAAATAAAAACCCAAAAACTATGGAAATTAAGAGTAATATTAATGAAGGTATTACTGATGAGAAATTAAACTTAGGTGATTTTATATTGGTATCCTCCGATCTTTCTGTATTTTTTTTTTAATTTTGAAATTAAAATAATTAAATTAACTTCCAAAATCAAAACTAATAATTTAGTTTGTTATATTTAAAATTACCCAATCTCATTAGCTCTCCCATATTAAATCTCATTATCTCCAGTTCTGTGTTCGTCCTGTCTATCAATGTAATTTTGTTGTGAAATGTAATGTAATTTTCAGTTAACTCAAGCGCATTATTCAGAGAAATTCTGTCCTTATTTCCTTCTGAAATTTTATCAAGTATCAGTTTCATTCCGTCATATCCGAAAAAATAATTTTTGATTCCGCTCTCTGAAAGCTTATCGGGCGTTTCGGCATCTTCACGAAGATTAAAGTCAGAATCAAAATATAAATTTTTTATATAAATTTTATTCTCTTCAAGTATCTCTTTATTATTCCAGTCGCTTGTACCGAGCACCGGAAGATTAATGTGCTCTGAAAAATACTGAGAGATCATTTTAGGAATTTCCATATATGTTGAGATCGGAATATAAATCGCTTCCGTATATCCGGGTATCACTGTCCTGCTTTTATCAAATGAAGCTGTAGGTTTAAGTTTAAGCGAATCCATTATTCTGTCTGCATCTCTTCCGAATAATTTATAAATACTTACTACCAGCATTTCATTCTTCAGAGAATCCGGGTATGAAAATTTTATATCATAACTTTTAATAATATCAAAATTCTCTTTTGTAATATTTCCAAAATCTATAAATTTATCCGTTGAAAATATTTTGTCTTCAAGCTCTTCAAGCTCCTGCGTGAGGTCATTATCATCTTTTGAATAATAAACAGTTGCCGTTATAGATCCTCCGTTTTTAAGCACCTCGTCTGAAAAACTCTCGGCAAAATTCTTTCCGTATGAGTCTTCGGAAAATACAGCAAACCTTTTCATTTTAAGTTCATCATTTGCAAATTTCGCCATAGTCCTTCCTCTTATATCATAAGTAGGATTAAGCTGAAACAAAAATGGATTCTTTTGAGCAAGAAAATTCTGTGTGGAAGTAGGTGTAACAACCGGTATTTTATGAAAATCCGCTGCACCTGCATTTGGAGAAAGCTCAGAACTGAATACAGGACCAAATATTGCAATTACTTTTTTATCGCTGCCGAATTTATTAATTATCTCAAGCGCAATTGCAGGATCCCTTTGAGTATCTTCCGTTAACAATTCTACTTTTGCACCGGGATTATTTCTGTTGTGTTCCTTTACAGCATCACTTATTCCCTGAAGCATCTCAGTGCCGAGTTTTTTTTCTTCTTTGTTTTCAGTATTGTTCATCAAAGGCAATGCAACTCCTATTCTGATCTGAGCGCAGACTTTGGAAGAGAATACCAGTAAAAAAATCAGAAGAATTGTTTTATTAATACTCATTATATTTTATTCCCATTCTATAGTTGCAGGCGGTTTTGAGCTGATATCATAAACTACTCTGTTTACGCCTTTAACTGAATTAATAATTTTATTTGAAACTGCTGATAAAAATTCCTTATCAAAAGCATAAAAGTCCGCAGTCATTCCGTCCGAAGAAGTAACTGCTCTCAGCCCGATCACATTTTCATAACTTCTTTCATCTCCCATAACGCCGACTGTCTGAACCGGCAGCAGCACTGAAAACGCCTGCCATATCTTATCATATAAACAGTGACTTTTTAATTCGCTGATAAAAATTTCATCCGCTTCTTTTAATATATCAAGTTTCTCTCTTGTAACATCACTTAGTATCCTTATTGCAAGTCCCGGTCCGGGGAAAGGATGCCTGTTTATAAAATTTTCTCTCAGTCCAAGTTTCTTTCCTATCTCTCTGACTTCATCCTTGAATAATTCTCTGAACGGCTCAATGAGTTTCAGTTTCATTTTATCAGGAAGGCCGCCAACATTATGATGAGTTTTTATTTTTGAAGAAGGTCCTTTGGAAGTTACGGATTCAATTACATCAGGATAGAGCGTACCCTGCACCAGAAATTTAACACCTTTGATTTTCTTTGCTTCCTTTTCGAATACTTCTATAAATGTATTTCCGATTATTTTTCTTTTTTTCTCCGGGTCAAATACGCCTCTGAGTCTTTTCAGAAAAAGTTCTGACGCATTTACAAAAATCAGATTGAGTTTAAAATATCTTTCAAAAAGTTCTATTACTTTTCTGCTTTCATTTTTTCTCATCAGACCGTTATCAATATGAATGCATGTCAGATTTTCCCCGACAGCTTTACTTACAAGCAGAGCAGCTACGGAAGAATCTACTCCTCCGCTGAGAGCGCAAATCACATGGCTCTTTCCGGCTTTTTTTATTATCTCTTCTGTTTTCGATTCTATAAAAGATTCCGGCTCGAATAAATTCTTCACGCCGCAGACACCGAATAAAAAATTATTAAGTATTTTTTTTCCGGATTCAGTATGATTGACTTCCGGATGAAACTGCAATCCGTAAATTCCCGCTTTAGAATTTTCAAAACTGCAGATGACGCCGTTAATGCTTTTTGATGTTGCGCTGAATTTCTGAGGCATTTTGTCAATTGAATCCCCGTGACTCATCCAGACATTCAGCTGACTGTTAACGCCTTTATATAATTCCGAATCACCGAATGTATATATCTTTGTATTTCCGTATTGTCTTTGCAGAGATGAATGCAGACTGCCTTTGAATAAACTGCAAAGTAGCTGCATACCGTAACAAATTCCCAAAACAGGAATTTTTTTCTTCATTAAAAGATCCAAATCAGTTTTAGAAAACTTCGGAGATCCTTTTTCAGTAACGCTTGCCGGACCTCCGGAAAAAATCACGCCTTTGAGACTGTGCGCCTTTTCTTTTTCCTTAAGAAATTTATTTAAATTTAATTTGAACGGATGAATCTCGGAATAGACTTTAAATTCTCTGGTCCTCCTCGCTATCAGCTGAGTATACTGCGAACCGAAATCAAGTATGAGGATCAGATCAGTTTTTTTCAATCTTAATATTTTTTAAAAATTTTTTACCGCCGGATATAAGCAGAAAAGCTCCGTAAGCAGGCGAATGTTTTTTTTCAACTAACTTAACCTTCTTAAGTTTCATAATTTCTTTTTTTAAATTTCGGGACAGTATATTTTCATTTTCCACTAGACTTCCGATCAATGATATTTGAATGACGTTTTTCGGTTCTGCAATTTTCAAATATGAATTTATATGATACATTAAATCAGAAACCGCTTCACTTATTATATTCATACAAACTCCGGACTTCTTTGCTGCAAGTTCCAATACAAGAGGAGTAACTTTCTGAATCTCGAAATTATTCTTAAAAATCCTGTCATTAAGATTTAATCTGGTAATACCGAATTTCAATCTCAGTAATTCAGCTAATTCGCTTTCCTTTTTTGTAATTTTAAATGAGTCATATTCTTTTACGGCAATATTCAGAGCTTTCCTTCCGATCCAGTAACCGCTGCCTTCATCACCAATGATTCTTCCCCATCCGCCTACTCTGTGAATTTTGTTATCATAATATCCGTATAGCACCGAACCCGTTCCGCTGATAAGAATTATTCCGTTTCTTCCTTCAAACGCCCCGTAAAGCGCGGTCAAAGCATCTGTAGTAATCAGAGTATTTTTAATCCCTGTCTTTTTCCTGAAAAGGTTTTGAAGTTTTTTTCGGTCACTGTCCTCTCTCGCGCCGGCAAGTCCGATACACAATCCTTTACAGTTGTTAATATCAAATCCGGTTTTTTTTAAAGCTGTAAATATATAATCTGTAATATGATCACAGTAACTGACAGGACCGGAAACTGAATAATGAATTCCTTTGAATTTAAATTTTTTAATTATCCTGCCGGATTCACTGACAATGATCATTTCAAACTTTGTGCCGCCGGAATCCGCGCCAATATAAAAATTTGTACCGAAAAAATTCATTGAGGCAAGTTATTAATTACAGAATCAAATTAAAATTACAAAGTAATAAATCCTTTATTTACCGGCATTAAATTCTCATATGATTTTTTTTGTTACTTTTTTTGATCTCTCAAAAAAAGTACGTCAAGGTAAGCTTTACTCTATTTTAAACGCTTAATGTTTTGTATGGATGTGATTATTTTAAAATCCATTATTCCGTTTATTATTATTATATTTGTTCACATAAAAAAATTGAATTGAAAAAAGAAGTACTCGATAAAGGATTTATTGAAGTTCTGGATAAACTCGGCACGGACCTCACGGTTGTTAATTCCGCCAGGGTTTCATTCGGAAAAAGGAAAGAGAAATTTGATGACAATGACCGAAAGCTTGTTAAATTTCTTGCAAAGAACAAGCACTGGTCGCCGTTCAGACATCTGATGGTGCAGTTTCATGTTAAAGCTCCCGAGTTTGTAATGAGACAATGGTATAAGCACGTGGTCGGAATTGAAACATCTTCAAGCTCTTCCGCAAAAGATCATGCGTGGAATGAGATCAGCGGAAGATATGTACCCGTAAGCGATTTCTATGTACCGTCAAACTGGAGAAGACAATCCCAAGATAACAAGCAGGCGTCGGAAGGAAGCATTGATGATCAGAAAATTGCATCTGATATATTTGAAACAGCAATGTCGGATATTCTCGGATCTTATGAAAAACTTCTTGAAGCCGGTGTTGCAAAAGAGCAGGCGAGAATGATACTTCCTCTGAATCAATATACTGAAGTTTACTGGACAGCGTCTTTTCAGGCGATAATGAATTTTATTGAACTCAGGGATGAAGCTACAGCTCAGTGGGAGATCCGTGAATATGCAATTGCAATGAAGGAACTGATGCACGAAATTTTTCCGGAGATTACAGGGATATGGTTTGAAGTTAATTCACATTGAAGAGACCAACAATGTAAGATCAGTAATTATTATGAAAAAATACTTTTCAAAACCTGACCTGCCATATTTGGATTTTCTTTAAATCTTCTGATTGAATATTCGTACCATCTTTTGCCGAAAGGCACATAGATTCTCATTCTGTGTCCTTTGGCAACAGCTTCTTCCCGAAGATTTTCTTTAACTCCCAGCAGCATTTGAAATTCGTATTCGTCTTTTCTCAGGTTTAATTCTTTAACAAGCTTAACAGATTCTTTAATTAGAATTTCATCGTGCGTTGCAATACCGCAGTATGATTTTTTTTCAAGCGCTATTCTTAAAATTTTCATAAAATTATTTCTTATCTCATCTGCGTCTTTATATGCAATTTTTTCAGGTTCGATATAAATTCCTTTACAGATTCTGAAGTTGGCATTAATTTCAGTTAGTCTTTTAATGTCGTCCTCACTTCTTCTGAGATATGCCTGAATTACAATTCCTACATTATCAAATTTCTTTTTTACAGTTTCAAATATTCTAATCGTTGACTCAGTCACGGAGGAATCTTCCATATCAATTCTCACAAATCTGTTTACGCTTTTTGCTTTTTCAAGAATTCCGGTTATTTGTTCCAGACAGAACTCCTGATCGATATTTAGACCGAGCATTGTAAGTTTTATGGACAGATTACAGTCAAGATTATCTTTACTTATCGCTTCCAGAGTATTTATGTTTTCATCTTTCGACTGTACGGCTTCACTCTTTTCAGTAATTGATTCTCCAAGCACATCCACAGTAGCCATAAGACCTTTACTGTTAAGTATTTTTACGCTGTTTACTGCATCTGAAACGCTGTCACCTGCGATGTATTTATCAGCGAATATTTTAACAAATCTTTTAGGCATTGCCTGAATTACAGGAACCAGTACATCATTTAAAATTCCCATTTTCTTAATTTTAATTTGCTAAGAATAAAATTTTTAAAGCTCATTTATATCTTTTCTACCGCTAAAACCGTCACTGACCGAATGCCAGAAGTTTAAGCCGTCTTCTCCTAAATAGTAACATAGATAAACTTCTTCACCGTTACTTCTGATATGAGGAAAATCTATCAGACCTGTATCAATATTTTTTATTAGGATTCCCATTTCTGTAATTTTCTTAACTTTTTCAATAAGTATTAAAAGATCGTCCGGGTATTTACCTGATCCGTTTGTTCCGATCTTGCTGAAATAGTTATGTGCATAAATATTATAACCGGTCTTATCGAGATTTTTTTTCAGCCGGATAATTTCTTTCAGGATAATTTTCACTTCAGGAAGGATTGAAGAAGCTTCAATAAGAGTGAAATGTTTTGTATGCAGCATCAGAAATCTATAATAGTTGATTTAACACAAAAATATTTCTTAAGGATTTGATTTATAAGGTAAAAAAAAAGCATTTCGGAATTTTTCGAAATGCTTTTTTGTGTTTGGAAGAAAATTAAAATTTAAAACATCCTTGAATCCCCTCCTTTCCCTGAGAGGGGATTTCACAAGCAAAGACCCAACCCTCATTAAATCTTACTTGCTTTCAAGGACGTTATTTTAAGAGCATCATTTTTTTGTTTTCAGTAAAATTATCTGTTCTCAAAGTATATACATAAGTTCCGCTCGGAAGATTACCTGCGTTGAATTCCAATTCATTAAAACCCTGTCTCAGTAATTCATTTTCGGCAAGCACAGCAACTGTTTCACCTTTCATATTATATATTTTAAGAGAAACGTTATTGCTTTCAGGTAATTCAAATCTTATTGATGTAACGGGATTGAACGGATTTGGGAAATTCTGTCCAAGATAAAATTTCTTTTTATCTACGCTTCCCTGGTCTTCATTTTTTATGCCTGATGTCCTGTCAACTTCAATAATAATTTCATAATCAGCTTTTTCAGTAAGTTCCTGATTATCAAAACCTATTTCAGCCGGGATAAACGGAAGTTCATTATTATCTACATCATTAGGATAAGCCATTATTCTTATGTCGTCCGTACTCAAAATAATTTTTCTGCTGATTTTAAAAGATCCGTCTGAATTTATACTTATAACTTCAAGAACATTGTAAGTCCTTGACGACGGGTCTAAAGTCATAATTTTTACATTTCCTTCAGTAACCGGAGAGTGGTCATCTGAATAAAGAACTTTGCCGAAAATAAAATCGGGTGAAGTTCCGGCAGATAACTGCCTGTTTAAAAGTATTAGTGATAAACCTGTTATCAGGACCAATACCGCTGATGTAGCTTTTAAATTAAAGGTTGTCATTTTTTTCTCCTTAGGAAAAATGTTTGTTGGAAGTATAACTTTATTATATTAAAATTTTAATTACTTATCCTTTTTTTTTAGCTTTTACTTTATCCGTATTAAAATCTTTTAACTCAAGAGAATCATTCCAGTAAAAATCAAACAAGTCTAACATTTTCAATGCAAAATCCTCATTACGAATTATTATATCCGAGTTATTGTGCCGCGGAATATTCTTATCCTGAATATTTACGAATACAATTTTTCTGTCAAAGATAGTCATGTTTGGCAGCTGTCTTTCAGAAATCCTCACCTTCTCACCTGCTTTTTCAAATTTTCTGCATATTCTAAGCAGATCATCTAAAGCTGCATTCTTTCTTGAGTTGTCTTTAATGATCTTAAAGTTTAGACTTGCTTCGTATATTGATTTAATAACACCACCTCTTTTATAAAATTCAACGGCTGTAGTATCCAGTTCTTCGGACACATAACCTTCAAGTCTGATCATAAATAATACTTCTGATTCCGCATTGCTGAAAAGCTCAATAAATTTTTCCTGTCTGTGTTTGTTAAAACCTCTGATAAGTTCAATGTTGACTTTCCTGTTTTCATCTGATTCTTCAGATCTGTATAAATTCTTAAAATCTCCGAATGTTTCTTTAAGATTTTCTATTTTCGATTCATTCTGTATTTTTATCTCTCTTTCAATTTTATCGCTTATCACTTCCGGATCGATCATCTCATATTTGAGAATTGTATTTGTTTCGATTTCATTGCAGAATCCTCTGAAAGCAAATGATTTCAGGATTTCATAAACTGCAGTTCTTCTTACGCCGGCTTTTTCAGCAATTTCAGAAGCGCTTAAAGCGGAACCTTTAAGCAGTACTAAAAATACCTGCGATTCAGTTTCTTTGAAACCAATCTTCTGAAGCCTGCTAATTAATTCCTGAGATTGCAATATTGTTGTTTTTTTATTTAATGCAATATTGCATTATTTTTCTTTATAAGTCAAGAACTTTTTTTATGACCTTCGATTTTACGCATTTAATCAAATTAAATGTAACCCAGGGATGGTAAAAATATAGTTCGTTTA